>Ga0209700_101451_pt1 | contig 49230 bp, 19 predicted proteins | sample SiratroredBW_FD_187528 | JGI IMG/M metagenome (GOLD analysis project Ga0209700, IMG submission 187528) | Root nodule microbial communities of legume samples collected from California, USA - Siratro red BW (SPAdes) (version 2) | ecosystem: Host-associated > Plants > Roots > Nodule | place: USA...
TTTTTTTTTTTTCATATTTGACTACTTTTTCTTTCTATTAGATCGATATGTTCGAAAATAAAATAATACTTTTAATTGTGACTTCATTATATATCAAATTTTAATTATTGATAAAGAAACATAAGTATCAAGCTAGGTGTGGTAAAATTTTCTCTTCGTTTTGTATTTTTCTATACACCTGAGATTCTTCATTTACATAACTTCCTTTTGTTATAGCTCGTGATTACAAAGATACCATCCCTATTTTAATATAGATTTAAATAGGGATGATATCAAATTAAAAACTTTATAAACGCGAATTATAAAGTGAAATTAAATTATACTTTTAATAATATTTTTATGGTTAATTGCTAAATTTATGATATTATGAAAAGTCGATTAAAATTATAAATCTGTAATTTTGGTAGTTTTGATATTTAAAATAAAATCTTTGATGTGTAAAATGTGATTTAGCTTGAGTGAATCAAGTGTATTGGCTAGAATTTACTTTCTCTAAAATCGAATATTATTTTATAAATTAAATATTTAAGAGATTGATTTGTCTATTTATAGGTTATTGTGATTTTTTTTTTCAATTTAACATAGTTGTACACTAAAAACCTAAATTTTACATGTTAATTAATCTATGACGTGTTTAGATTTTGTGTAGGGTTCATTTTCATTAAGAATCGTATTTAAAAACAAAAGTAAGTAATCAATAAACTCATTTTAATTACTAAACATAAGTAATTAATTGATAGAACAACTATAACTAATTTATATAATTAGAGTGTATATTTGAACCAAATGATTAACCTATAAAAATTATATACAATACTTTAGCAGTTTTTGTAATATTTTAACTCTCAAAAAATTTATATCATGGTTGAATTAGGCTTTACACAAACGTAACCATAATCAAGCTTATTCACATAATAACGCAATCACTTGTCTTGTCTCTAGTAAGATGAAGTACGTTACGATATTTAAAACTCTTTCATTAAAAATATTGTTATAGATAATTTTCACTTAACATATTTTTTAAAATAAATATCATTATAAACAATATCAAGATAACATTGTAATATTTTTTAAATAATTTTTATTATAGATGAAACTAATTAATTGTACAATATAATTTTTTCAAATGTTACCAAATATTGTTAATTGTTTTCATCAATCACACTTGATATGTTTCTCTTAAAAACAATATTTGCTCACATTTTTTACTTAAAAAACTAAATCAAAAGAAGCAAAAAAATTCCGCATTAATTTTTTTGAAGTATGAATTAACTAATATGAAAACTAATGTTTAAAGTATGTAATTCCTTGCTTTAATAAAAGTTTCAGCCAAATAAAAGAACTAGTCAAAATTTAGAGAATTAAAAAAAAGTATGTAACCATAATCAAAGAGAGGATCACTTTTTTGAATATTTAGAATAAATACAAATTTATTCTGTTTGAAAAAATTTAATCGTTCAGAAATAATTTCTAGCTCTTCAAATATTGCAAGACGTTATATCTTGAAAGAGAGGATTAAATAAAAAACTTTAAAATTTAAAGAAAATGTAAAGAGAAAATTTAAGAGAGAGAGAGATAGAAAAGTAAGAAATTAAGAGAGAAACTTTAGATGAATTATTATTTATAATTATATCCTTATCTTTATTAATGTCATAGCTATAGTGCTAGTCATAACTATAGTTTTAGTTAACCATTGATAATCTACCAATTCGATCTTTTTTTGCCGATCAAAGATGACTCATAATAAAAAAGAAAATAATGGTTTGACATTACTGTAACTAATAACATCCATTTAATACTATATTATATTAATAAAAATATTATATATCAATAAAATAATAATATTTTGTAGTGTCAAATAAAAATAAATTATGAATAATGATGTCAAACTATCACCATCTTAAATAAAATAATGTGTGTAAATACTATCTTAACATATTATAATATTTTTTGTCAACCTTTCTTCACATTAAATGTTGTGAAATTTTAAATTATGTTAAAAATTGAGAAATTTCCTTTACCGTTTCAAATGCTCAAATATTTTTGTTTTAAATTAATATTTTAAACTTTCTTCTAAAAATTAACAATTCTTTTAAGGATGCAATTTTGACACCTATTGCAAAACTAGTGTTGACTTGATCGGTTTACAAAACTTTTGAATTATATACCATAAATTAACACTATAAATACACTTAGAGGACTAGAAATTGTTTTTTAGTATATAAAAAATCTTCACTAAGAATGAAATCAACGAGCTTAGTAAGATGTGACCATAACCATCTTTAGCATAAACTTTTGTTTGTCAAAAATCTGTAGCATATGTCCTATAATTTGTTAATTACATGTGTAAAACAATTATTTAATTCACTCTTCTCTTGATTCACCGTACCCTTTTATAATAAGCTATTTTCTCACTGTATTATGTCATGATATAAAAATATTATCTAATTTTTATTAAAAAGTGATATTTTAATTGATTTTAAAATAAATAATTTAATCATATTCGTTCAATTTTGCAAAATGTTTATATCAATAATATTTTTATAATGTTGTATCTTTTGAAAAATGTATTACTAAAGTTTAGAGATATTTTTACAATATTTTCTCTATTCAAAAATATTACTAAGATTTTTAATTAATATTTTATTTTTTTATAAACAAATGTTACTAAAAACTTGTAGTGATAAAGTCATTAAATATTTTTATAATGGTACTTATTGAAAAAAATTACTAATATTTGTAGCAACATTTTTAAAAATATTTTTTTTATTTACTAAATACTTTTAGTAACTTTGTTTTAGAAATGTTTCCATTAGTATATGTAGAAATATTACGAAAAGCTATTACTGATATAAGGTACATCTAACCTTTTATAATTAAATTACATTAGTGACATTTTTTTCATGTTTTAATACTATTTTTTTTAATGTTTACTAAATGTAATAGTGGTATGATCAATCAAATATCAATGATAGCAAGTGAGATATCTTTTAATAATGATAAATTTATTTGAATCTATTGTGCAATAATTTGATATGTAGTAGGATTATAAACAACATCATTTCCAAGAATTGTAGAATTAGGAGCAGGAAGTAGATTTTAAGGAAATTTTACGAAGAAATGCTCGATGAATTTCGGATATGCATGGCACTAGAATGAAAGCAAGTGCTGACAAAAATGGCTATTTTTTTCTTCTTAAGCATTGTGTCTAGGGTTAGAATCAACAAGAATATATTTTCATTGAAGCATAAGAGATATAAATGAAATTAGTTAGTGATAAATGACAAATTTATAAGGTGTAGTCTTGGGGGAATCTTTTCTTGGGTTGTTAAATAATCCTCTTGTAGTGCTTCTAAATGCGATTTTGGTGGCATAGCATGTGCCTATGTTCATTAGTGGTCAACAATTTCTCATTTCTTTGAAAATTGAACTCATTTTAAAGCCCACAAACCTCAAAAGCTTTCCACACATATATGTACCATGGTTATTGATATGGAGTGACAAATTAAAGATTAATTAATTTCAATACAAGTTTTGGTTAATTGGTTTTTTATTTCTCAAGCAAAGTTACTTCTTTTGTTATTCATAAACTAGTTAGAAAAGTCGACCATGATACATGTTTAAAATAACTTGTACACAGGTAAATAACTTTTTACAACTTTAAATATTTTAATTAAATAGGAATTGTATGTTTATAAAGTATCATTTTGATATTTTTAAGTTTTTTAAACGTTAAAAAGTATTTTTCATAAATTAGTTACCTAATAAATTTAACATAAATATTTTTTTTTCAAATTTAAAACTATAGTATGCAGATGCAAACCATTGAAATTATTTTTTTAAAAGAATTAAACATCAGCAGTTCCTTAAAAACTGCTTACGATAATCTTCTATTTATTAGACAAACGATTTTGTACACTATTTATCACTGAAAACACAAGTTTAAATGAAATTATTCACATTTCAATAAATAAATGCACTTTTTAAAAATTTCTTATAGAACTTCGATATAGGAAAGTTTGAAAAAAAACAAAACAAAACTCACTCACATATATGCATGAAAAATACATACTTATTTTGCTTTTTACATGAATTTTCACAAGCATTATGTTGAGTTTAATTTTGTTTTTTTTTGAAAATACAACTTTAAGTTTCATCTAAGAGACTCCACATTTGCGATGTCGTAAGCTACCTATATGTATATTTTTTTCAAAAAAAAGAAACTATTTTATTTGTACAAAGCTCATATGCATATACATACACCATTTTTACAAAGTACATGATATTATGAACTAATTGTATTATCTCCAAGTATCATTATATTGTAATTAGTGGGTTTACCCGTGAATATTATCAAGATATATACGTAGACACGTACAAAATTATGATTCGAAAACGTATTTTTTTTTTTTACATATAAACATTGTCATATTTCAAAAATGGTCCCCAAATACCAACTGAATAAGACAACGAACATCAATGTGAACAATGCTTCCAACTGAAGATACATAAATTTAAATAAGCAACATATGCTAGGTGTCGGTGAATCTGTTTTATATATAAACATCAATTTATACCACACTTACTAATGGATTAGTAAAGAAGCTCATGAGAGTTTTCACAATAAGAAGGCAAAAAAAGAAACAATGATAAAAACTAACAAATATATTTACATATATTTCAATTTAAAATCAAACATACGATGTTGTCAATGTTTAAATATATGATATGAAAACATTAAAAAAAGATTTATTTTGTAGTAAGAAGAATTTTGTAGAAAAGTTTAGAAGTATTATTGATTTGAAAAGAAACCGACTTTGGTGGTGAGGGCACGCCGTTCTCAAAAAGAGACCACTAGCATGAAGTTGGAGGTCACGCCCTCGTGTTCTTAAACTTTGCTGTACACAACACAAAACCTTATACTTTAATTAATCTATTCATTGGTTGTTAAAAAGGTTTTCTACATGGTTTCGCAATTCCATGCACATGCAAAATCAATCCTAGGCTCTTCATTTTATGCCAAAACCTTTTCAGGGACTTATATCTATGCCCTTGCAACTCCCATCTTGTTAATAATGTTTCGGACAATCTATTTATCAACAAATTTCAAACAAACCATTTTGTCTTCTTCTTGCCACCAACACTATTTTTGTTTAAAAAATGATGTTTGCAAGAACCTCCCACGATCATGGTCTATCTCTATTCAACGTGCTATAAGAGAAGTGGGTGTTTCCTCATTAAATAAATCAAGAGGGGCTATGGTGGCTCCAACATATAGAACCAACCAAGGTCAAACATAGCTTATAGGCATATTTGACTACAAAAAGTTACGATTTAGTTCCTCTCTCCAATCTCAGAAGGATATCTCTGATTACGCATATCATTGTTGGTACAACTTAACGTGAAAAAACTAACATAAATAGCTCATTCCATTTTTTTTTTATAAGAAAATAGTCTACTTAAGAATCCCTTTCAATGACTCAAGGTTATGGAATAAGTTTACATATAAACATTAGATAAAAAAAAAGCAATTTTATATGGCCTTTTCTTTACAAAAACAAGCTTACTGTAATTAATTGTGCTTCTATTAATTTATTAGTATGATTTTTAGTTTTCCTAAGTTTTTGACACACCGAGGAATAATATAATGATGAAAAGACCAGGAGTCGGAACCCTAGCTTTGACTTGGTCTGCACTTTGAACGCTGTATAAATCCCATATTGCACTGGTTAAGTTTTCTCTCTTTCAGTTCAAAGAAAAAAATCACAAACTCATGAAAAGAAGAAACAGTCAGATGAAGATCACGGTGCTCTCAACAATTTTACTAGGATGTCTCTTGGTCATGACTGTCCAAGGGGATTCTTCACCAAGAGTTGTTCCACCAGGTAAAATAATATTCCGAGTTTATTAATTACTCAGTTCCCAAAAGTTAAAGATCAAGCTTAAGATTGCATGATCTGATTACACAACTTTAACTGCAGGTAAAGTAGAGTACAAAAACAAGCTTGAAGTGTCTGCTCAAGAGGTATATATCAATTTTGTGAACTATATTACTATGTTGTTTCATCTTATTATTTAATTTTATCATCATATACAAATGATGTGTGTGATGGAATGAATGATATAGGAAGCATTTGTGAGAAGTGGAGCTGGTCACGTGAGGAAGATAGGACTTGGGGGGAAGAAATTGAGCACAAAGGAAGTGAAATATGTTGATTTTAAGAATGGAAAAAGAGCAGATGGAGAGACTTCAAAGATTTCAGGTGCAACCTATTCTGATGGAATATGTGACTTTGATGAAAGGGAAGATCATAAAATAGTAAAATGTAAAGGGAGGAAAAGTATTAAACCAAGAAAGCTGAAAAGGGATGGTTTTGTAGCTTTCACTGTTGACTATCAGGGTCCCAGGCACCACCTTCCAAAACATAACTGAGTGAAAGAAAAGCATTGAAATCCCTTTATGACTTGTGAGTTTAGATAGCATCACTAATCTTAGATAGTGGAAAACTTGCTTTGTTGAATTATGTACATGTGTTATAACTTGTGTGAATAAATCTGCAGCAATTTCCTAATCTTTGAAGCCCAACACATCCTTGTCTTTTTCCTTGATGAAAATTGTATTTGTTTATGCCAACACTTAAACCAATCTTATTCTTCTGACTCATCATAGTGTGTTACTTAATATTTATCAAAGAATTTGTACTTATGGCTCCTCATATATGTTTGCTTCCATTCTACAGGTAACAATAATGATGGTTTGAAGCCTTCTGGATCACGAGACCAAAAGAATGACGCTCAGGTTCTATTCACTGATACTTATACATTGCCTAAATTTTCAGTTTCAATAGATAGAGTGTTGAAGTATAGTTTATAAACAAGTATTTCTTTTTCAATAAATTAAACCTATTCCTTTCAAAACCATTGGAAATAATGAGACTATATATGTATATATATCTCTTTCCAATATGCATGCAAAACATATTAGCCAAGCTAACTTCCATGATTTATCGATCTTTAGATGCATATTTTTTTATACAGATTAAGTTGACATACTTAATATTCATGCAGAAGTTTGTGATAATGGGGTCAAAACGATATTTGAAATCCACCAAATATGTTATCCCAAGGAGTATTTCCACCAGCACTAATCCAAAGTCATGTTCACAAGATTGCAATTCTCTGCCACCTAAATCCGACTTAGGAAGTTCCTCAAGTCCTGAACAAGTTTCTGAAGAAGCAACAAAAAGTAGTGCTCAAAAAGAGGAGACACAAAGATTTGCTGAGGCCGCAAAAGAGATTGCAAGCCTGATGTATAAGGATTATAAGGGAAAACCAAGCCACAGGCCACCCATCAATAACCAAGAGCCTAGAAATTGAGGTTAAGAGTAATGACATGAATATCTATCTAGCTATCTGGGTTCACAGTTTTGCACCAAGTTGTTGTGTTAATTAGCAACTAGCTGGTGTATATGTATGATATAGGTTTTTGCTTTATATTATAGTTTTTGATGAGGCACAAAAGATGCAACATAGGACTTATAACAACATAGTAGTTCGCTAATTTTCTTTTCATACTAAAATAGATATATGTGGAATGTGAATTATGTCTTTGAACTCAAAAAAATAGATCGCAATGACAGATACCTAGAGGTTTCACGTATATATGGATCCGTCTATAGAATGGTTATTCAACTTTACGTGTTATCTTTACAAAATAGTTAAACAATTTTTAATAAACAACTACTAAACATTTCAGGATAATTTTTTTTATAAGATAGTAAGTTTTAATTACGACAGTTTTACAAATTTTACTTGTTAGGTTTCTGTGTATTTATATGATATATTTTTTATATCTTTATTTGATATAAAATGTCTAATAATTTGTCATATCTTTTAAATTCTTATAATTTATTAGAATTTTGAAGCGAAATCTAGCTTATGTGGGAATAAAAAAGGAAGAGATATACAACAAGAGACAAATATTGTAGTCTTGATAAGGATGATCATGAGTCATAAGTGCACTACGATAATAAAATTAATAATTATTCTCAAATTAATAGTATATAGTTCACAAATAATAAAGATAGTTTAAGGGGTAAATTTCAAACTCATTTATCAAAATAATCCTTTTATTATTATAAGAAAAGTTGATTTACCAACAACAATTGTTTTTTGGAAAAAACAAAAATTGGTCAACAACACTAATTATTAATGTCAGGAAAAAAAATTCATTAGAAAGCTTTTCGTAATAATAATTTTGTTCGTAAGTAACTTTATTAACAAATTATTTTGTGATAACATAATCATGTAGAATATTTCGCTAGTAATTTATTTTAAAGATGTAACGTTAGTGTTTCTTTTTCTCTCCTCCTAGTTAAATTCTTAGCAACATTCTTCTCTTTTATGTGAATACAAGTCTGATGCTGTCCATGGACATTTGCAAGATGAATTCTTCCTCCACCTCCACCCCCAATACCCTTGTCCTGCACCTCTATAGTGAAAAATACAAACATGTTCTTAACCGTCAATAAAAGTGATCTATGTGTGTGACTGAGAGTCTGTAATATTCGCATCGCAAATATGGAAGGAGAAGCTGCTTATTTGCTTCAATCTGAATGAAAGCTTTAAACAAGTGAAAAGTAAAAAAGAAAAATTATGTTTATTAGCAATTTGTGAGTGGTATTGATGATTAGGTTAATTAATTTGATGATTGGATTGCCATTGACGGTAAATCTGTATAGGAGAAGATGAACTTCATATGAACCAAATGCCCCGCATCCGATTTACATTTTGGAAAAAAACTAAAATATAAACCGAATGGGGTGTCATCCGGTTCATATTTTCATTTGGAATGTGAATCGGATAGCTACCATCCGGTTTATAATTTCTTTAAAAAAAAGAGCAGAAAGTCATTTTAGTCATTTTTACAAAAACAATTTTAACATTTTCGAAACATCCAGGACGAGGATATTAGGGTGCAGAAAGAAACCATCCATTTGCAATAGCTTAAAAATAATCAAGTTCACAATTTTATCAGGCTTGAGAATTTAATGTATTGCTGGACGAATTACGATGCAATTGAAGATAGGATCATGTAACACAATCATTATAACAAAGATTGGAAAAACAACATATATATGAAGTTTATGTACAAACAATATTCTATTTTAATTATTTTTTTCTCAATTCCCTACCATATTTAATTATAATTATATTTTAAAACAGACATCTAATAACGGATTATTCATTTTTTTTAATTTACATTCGTCCACTATAAATATTTTAATAAAAAATATAATCGTAAAGTTTACTCTTGTCAGAATACTTCTTTATATATTTAATATCATAGGAGTAATATATAAATAATTTGAAAAAAATTTATAGTAAATTTTATATAAAAAAATGATATTTCCTATCAAATAAAATTGCTTTGTATTCTGAATGTATACAAAATAATATAACCCATGATAAAATGGAAAATTTTAAGTTAAAATAGCTTACTAGAAAAGAATCTAGTGGAAAATTAGGAAATCATCATTTTTGACCAAGTCACTTTTAAAAAAATAAAAATAAAAGAAGTTAGAGAATTAAAGCAAAAGTGGTGATCGGCCACATATGTAAAATATTTATTTAAATTATAAAAATCATTACATCCTTTGACTTCTTTTTTCGTGAGTTTAAATATGTTGAAAATAAAAGAACATTACGAACAAAAGACAAAAAAAAAATGCAATACAATGCAGGCAAAAGGAGGCACAATTATTCAATACACACAATATTTGGTTTAGGTGGAGTGGGTCCCACAACAAATCCAAGCTAATAATAATTAACAAATTTTATCATCCTAAAATGATTTAAAAATAATAAGTTTTATATATATATATATATATATATATATATATATATATATATATATATATATATATAAATATAAGCACGAAGTTAATATAAATATATTGAATTTTAATTTTTAATTTTAAGAGTCTCGTCAATTTATTGAAATTCGAAACTTTGCAAATTATTTTTTAATATTAATGTAATGTGATATTATCGGGAGATGATTATGTTTGTATAGTATATGTCAAGATTTAATCTTAATTTTATGTATACGCTTGAATATATATATATATAAACATTCGTACTTTAAAGAAATTTAATTCTCGGTAAGGATGTCTTGAGAACTAAAACCACAAATTCATAATATTAAATAATATTAAAAAAAATACTCAATTTGATATTTTTAAAAACGATATCGTATGACTGTTTTCGTGTTTGGTAGTACTTACTTGACATATTTATAGACTTAGTCAATTATTGAAATGCATTTTTTTAGTTTAATAGTGATTGATGGTACAGTTAAATTGTTACATATTTAAGGTATTTATGAATAAATACAATTAAATTTATTAATGTTTAGTTTATATTTGTTTTTAAAGATAAAGATGCATCATTTGTCGTTTTTGAGAAAAAAATAAAATAAAAATATCAAGCATATGCATTGTGTTTATATAATGATCCATCTTTATTATAATGGAAACCGAGATATTTTCTTAAAACAGTGTTAAAGGTTAATTTCGAAATTAGGATACATAATTAGGATTAAGATATTAAAATAGTGAAGAGAAGTAAGCATTTATGACGTGGTTTTGTTTTTAATGAGGATGAAAGACGCAGTCTGTGTTTGAAGAAAGACCCAAACAAATTAATCCGCGTTTTTCCTTTTGTTTCGTTTTGGCTTCAAAGCATGAAGAAGCCTCCAACTCAGACCTCTTCATCAACCTTTTTCAGTTTTAATTTCCCTTTACCTCTTCTTTCTCTCTTCTTAATCTCGCCACCTCATTCTTCTTAAGCGCGACTACCTCAATGGAAGCAGTTTTTCTGAATCAAGGTTTCTTTCTATCCTGATTTTGCTGTCTGGGTTGGGAAAAAAAAGCTCTTTTTTTTCTGTTGTTGAATTTGGGTTGGTGGGTTTTGAGTTTAATGGATGATGATGGGTTTGCTTGGTGGATGGTTTTATTATTTCCAATGTTTTTTTAGAGTAAAGTGAGTTATTATTGGGACACCAACGTGTTAAAGTGGTAAATTATTGAGTCTTTTGGCATGTTAGTGATTGTTGAATAGTTAAAGTTTTTCTTATTGTATGCTGATTTGTATTTTTTGCTTAGACTCATCTTCAAAGTTGGTGGTGGATAAAGTGCTGAATTGGTGTCTGTTCTAGCTGGATAAAGTATTGAATTAGCTTATTGTGGCAGTGAACCTCTCTAGTGCTAGTCTTATGCAAGATGATTGAGAGTTTTGAATATCAAGAGAGGTCAAGGGATGGTTAATCAAGGTGATTTAGTTGTCATCTGTGTCTCTATTGGAGTGGCCCTTGGGGTTTTGATAGCTTGCTTAGTATATTTTGGAATAAGGTGGTACAATAAGCGAACTCATCTTAGCCGATCTGCGAATGAGCCTAGTTTAACAACTATCCCTATACGAACAAATGGATTAGGAACGAGCACTGACTTCAGTGATTCCCTCGACAGTTCCGTAGCCACTTATAGGTCACCAAATCCTTCAAAAAACTCGCATCCAGCTGGGTGGAATCATCAGAAGAAAGATGGCTTTGCTTCTGTATCAGGCATTCTGAAGTACTCATACAAGTAAGTACATATCTCTTGAACATTATGTGTGCTCTTTCTTTCTTCCACAATGTTTTTGTTTTTCCATAATTACTAGGCATGTAATCGGGACAAATTTTACTTGCATTGTTTTTTTGTTTGGAAGAAAAAGGAGAAAATGACACTTGGAATTGCTTTGATAAAAAATGCATTCAGGGATATTAACATTTGCAATGGCCTAACTGAAATTTTATATGTTCTAGGGAAATTCAAAAGGCCACACAGAATTTCACAAATATTTTGGGAGAAGGGTCATTTGGCACTGTTTATAAAGCCATGATGCCTACAGGAGAGGTGGTAGCTGTGAAGATGCTTGCACCCAATTCCAAACAAGGGGAGAAAGAATTTCTTACGGAGGTATATGCTGATCAATTCTTTTTTTTTGGGTTAATGAAAAAGGTTTGAGCTTGTGTAGAGAGGGGGGCTGCTGGGTTGATCCTAGGATTTGGGTCTCATTGTCCGCCCAATTGATTTAATTAAGGCTCTTTGCAAATAACCACTCTAGTACTAGGTGTCCTTACCTGAAAGAGCAGGTGTTTGGACCAATAAAACCAGCTTGCGCACTGTCACCGGCCGAGCTCCACCTGGCCTACCAGGTGTACTGCTCGGCTAACTCTGGTTTGTCATGGCTTGGTAGAGTACAAAATGTTGTGGGATGCAGAACTTTTTCCTTTAGTTTGAATCCTAGAACAAAACTATCATTGGAGCCAAAGGGTGTGATATGAGGTTCACCATTGAATCAAAATTTGTAAAAATATAGTGAGTTGCTTATAATTGATGTGATATGATAGGAACATGTGAGTTTTTTTTGTAGGATCCTTCAATTTAGATGCTTTAACTCAATTTTAGTGACTTCACACGGAAACTCTAGTGTTGTGAAATGTTTAATTGGTACTGCTATGGAACATACATGGGATGACCTGAAAAATTATTTGAGTTTGCATTTTCATTGTGCAGTATGGTCATCATCATTGATACATAAAATCCTACTAAGGCAAAATAAGTTCCTGATCCGCCAGGTGCAATTATTAATTTTAAACCGTGGCAATGTCCATTCATTTCCATTGGATTTCACTTTAATGATACTGATTCTTGTTTGAGCAACTCCAAGTATTGTTCCATGAATTAACACTAATTACCGCTCACTAATTTAGCCAGTCAGTGATTTTTAATTGATGTTGATCCAGGTGTCTCTGCTAGGAAGACTGCATCATCGGAATCTTGTAAATTTGTTAGGATACTGCGTAGATAAAGGACAGCTTATGCTTGTTTACGAGTTCATGAGTAATGGAAGTTTAGAAAGCCTTTTATATGGTAAACGGAAGATCTCCCACGACCCTCTTACTTTCTTTTACATGTTTTTCGCAGTCCACAATTATTAGTAAATGTAACGTAGTTTTCACCTTTTCCCTGTATGAGAAACAGCAGAAGAATTTTTATTTTTATTGTAGCCCTTTAATATTAAAATAAAGTTTTATGTAATCTCTATTAAGAATTGTTGTGCATGCATGTAGGTGAAGAAAAAGAATTGAGTTGGGATGAAAGGCTGCAAATTGCCGTTGATATTTCACACGGAGTAGAATACCTTCATGAAGGGGTATGTTTAATGTTATATTTTCTCCTATACCATATGAAAATGTCTTTGGTTAATATGAATATGTATGGAACAGGCAGTACCACCCGTTGTTCATCGTGATTTGAAATCTGCTAATATTCTGCTAGATCACTCAATGAGAGCTAAGGTAAGCTTGTTCTGCTATTGCTTTTTGATGTATTCATTTTCTGATGTTTTCATATGATATCAACTCAAACATTATAGTCATTTCCAGTTAGTGTGGTTTATAAGAAATGTAAATTAAGGATAATAAGGAAGTTTCAAAAGGACTGATTTGGAAACTGTCAGTGACAAATCTTTTCAAATTGTTGCTGAATAAGTTCTGCTAAATTTGTGTCCGCATTCTGCAACCAAAATAGTTTGTTATGCACCTGACACAGATACTGCCCCTCCTTTCTTCCTGTTCTCTTATACACAGAAATAACGATACAAGTCTTTTGGTGTTCATTAATGAGTTGCTGGAGTTATTTTACTGTTGGTGTTTTTTAGGTTAAGGATTTATGTGAGGAATAACTGAAGACATTCAAAATTTACTCCAATCTTTTGACTGTAAAATCCGTCTTATAAAATCCAAGTAATTTTCTTCTGTATATTTTAATGAGGTATTGGGTAAATTGATTTTCTAACTGGTTAAATTTTAAAATTGGCGGCAGGGCAATGATATGTAAAACTTATTTGTGATGTTGTGACACTAAAGAATGATGTGTTTATTTTATGATAATAGTAGTACCATATTGAGAGAATCAATCCCATATATTTAGGGACTAGAGTCATGGATTAGGACAATCTACCCATGACAATAATAATGAAAGGCTGTTATAGGAAACATCTCAATAAATATTTCATGCAATATATCCGCACTCCCCCTCAAGCCCGACCATACTAAGCCTTAATCTTGTTATAATCTAAGTTTTCCTTTAATAGAAGACAAACAAATCCCAAACATTTAGATTAGGGTAAAAATAGTTCAAACAACTAGAAAGGCACAGCAAACCAAAGATAGCTGCTAAACAAGAACAGGAGCACAATAGCCAAACAACAAGAGAAGTACAACAAATTAGGCATTCAAACAAGAGGGAAGCAAGACACCAAGTGCAACTAGCGTAATAAGAAGGGTGCAATAAACTAAGAACAATCGTTAAACAAGAGTGGCCCAACAAAGCACATGAAGCCGCCAGATAAGAAGAGGGTGAATCAAACAAAGGTGAGCTGTCAAAGAAACCAAGTGCAGTCACCAAACAAAAAAGGAGCACAGTTGTCAAACTGTAACAAAGCAAAAACTAAGGGCACACCAAACTGATATTTGTATGTTTTAGGAACGTAACAACCAAATAATAATCCACAAATCATGGAGGATAACACTGCTCTGATAGCAAGTTGAGACTAAGGAATAATGTGCTTATTTTATCGTAACGGTGCCATATGATACACAAGGTTGAGAGAATCAATCCCATAATTTAAAAATTAGAATCGTTGTGCCTAAAAAGTATTTATAAGAGATTTGAATTTCTTAGTATATAAATGGACAATATTTCCCTAGTTATATTCAATATCTCATAATGGAACTGAACTGAACAATTTCAATGTTGAAGTTTCCCCAAAAGCAGTTGAGTTCTAAAGAAACAAAGTTTTCTGATTATCTTCCTTTTATTTTTTATTATTGATTATCTGCAAAATTACTGATTATGTAGGTTTCTGATTTTGGGCTCTCAAAGGAAGAGATCTTTGATGGCCGTAATTCTGGCCTTAAAGGTACATATGGCTACATGGATCCAGCATACATTTCCTCAAGCAAGTTCACAGTGAAGAGTGACATTTACAGTTTTGGTATAATAATTTTTGAGCTCATCACTGTCATCCACCCACATCAAAATTTGATGGAATATATCAACCTTGTAAGTTATTTTTGCTTTGAAAAGTAACTACTTCATCTTGAATTCTGAGTGCTAGTGTTATAAATGTTTAGACTGCTGATTTTTTCTTCATATCAATTTTTTCATTTACTGCAAGGCTGCAATGGATTACGATGGTGTAGATGGGATTCTTGACAAGCAACTTGTGGGAAAATGCAATGTTGAAGAAGTGAGACAGCTTGCTAAAATTGCACATAAATGTTTGCACAAATCACCTAGGAAACGCCCCTCAATAGGTGAGGTTTCCCAGGCTATATTGGGGATTAAGCAAAGGCGCCTCAGGAAAGAAAACACCATGTCTTTTGCAAGCACCGACTTCTCCCGAAGTGTGAGTCAAATAGAGGAGCAACAGGTTGAATTAAGTAGAATAATCACCATGAACCACAGGGAAATGGGGTGAACGCATATTCATATATTTTGTTGTGAAAATTCTTTTTGAGTTTGAGTCAAGGAAATTTGTACAAAAAATCATTGAATGCCACTAGCTGCATATGTGAGTCAAGATGTACAGATAAGAAGGATGGATTCATGCTACCCTGAAACATGATTTTGGTTTGTGAATGATCAATTGTCTTGTGAGTATTTTTATAGCTAAATAACACAAATAAATTTTACATTGGTGACCATCAACCATTTACACATGAATGTACGCCTTTCTGCGGGACAAATAAAGATGATATGGTGATTGAAAGAAAGGAAAAGGTTTCCTTTTCTAAAAGATGAATAATTAATTTTCTCTTGGCCTTTAAGTAGAAAGCATTGTTTGGAACTAAAAGTGCACATAAGACATGTGAAAAGAATAGAAAAGTTCAAAAGAGTAATACCGGTCGAAATGCCATTCTTACTATTGTCAGAGGATTTGACCTGGCAGAGGTGTTACCATTCTTGCACATCTTCATAGTCGACATTATGTACGTGTAAAATAAAAAATATAAATACATAAATTACGTGCGGCACCTAGCGATGTACATTTGGAATAGTAGATTTGAGAATATATAATACGTACTTACGTACAACGTTTATCTACATTATTATTTTTTCTTCGTATCTCATTACGACAATTATTATATTTTACATTTCGCTCTTTCCTTCGTATACCTGTCATTGTTTTGAAACAAATAGTATACATTTGTTATGTAAATGCCAGTTCACTTTTGAGGAAAAAAGTAGAAACAGTGTAAAATATGCCCAGAAATTTAATAAGTGAAGATAAAAAAAATGCAAATTTCACTTATTCGAAAAAAAGATAAGGGAAGAAAGTTTTCTATAAAATATAAAAATATTTACTTTTATTTCACTATGTAAAATTGATTTTTTTAATATAATAACAAGTAAAAAAAATCAATTTTTTTTGTACTCAATCTTCTATTTCTAATTTCTTTATAGCAACCTAAAAGCCTCATTTTCTAATTTATTTTTTCTCTTCATCCTATTTTCTTTCCTATTTCTTTTCACGTCAAACAAAAGAATGGTTATCACAACAAATAGCCGATGTATACAAGGATTTAACGAAACTTTCTCCAAAAAGAAAAGAGAGAGAGAGGAATTTAAAGGCAACAAACAAACCACACTAGAAATATCATTTAAATCTCCAAGAACAAACATTAGGTAGACACAATTTATTTTGGCATCTACTACTCTCGATTATTCAACATACTACTAACCAGAAAGCATAAAGTGGAAAAATAGAAAGAAGCAAATCAGGAGATAGTCTCCACACCTACTGCTGAATAAAATCTCCATCTCTATTTTCTGATGCAAGACCTCACTACCCGCAAATCTTCATTTACTATCTACTCCAGCACTTCTTCCTCCTGGTGTCGCAAAGTAAAGTTTCTGTACTTATTTATTTATGTATATATAATAATTCAATGTGTACCATGAGACACATTGTAAAAGCCTCTAATATTTATTGGCTCGCCTCAACTTTCATCTATGATCCCCCTAAAATTGGCATGAAGTTCCAAGTCTCTGTCTCTGCTTCTTGCTCGCATTTCCTCGTTTGCAATTACAAAAAGCTGGGATCAACAGCCTCTGGAAATTCTCAAGAAACTGATTCCACTTGTCTTCATCCATATCTGTTAACTTCACAAAACTTGAGCTTGCAGGCAAGTCATTCACAGTTGTGTTTCCAGATGAGGTACCAGCCAAAAAGCCACTCTTTTGTTTTACACCCGATTGCTGCCAACCTTTTTCACCAGTTCTCGTGTTTTTCACAGACAACGACAGCTTTGAAACATTAGGCACCCCATTTCCCACAGGACCATTGTATTCATCACCACCTAAGGGGGGTAACTGTCCTTCACTTCCAGCCTCGTCCTCTTCCATCACACTCTCTAGTTTAGAAAGTGTGTTCCTAACGAATCCATTTCTTGCTCCAACTTGAAAAGGTGGCATTACGGACAGTTTCTCTTCTACGTTTGTATTGAAATTCAAATCCTGATCCTCACAATCTAACTCAAACTGAATTACTTCCTTGTCTACTACTTCTTCAAAAGAAAATAATTCTTCCTGATCTAACTGTTTCTTTGTTTCAATACAGATAAGCTCAAGCTCACTAGGCTCTTCTTCGTGTCCCTGAAATTCCCTACTCATCATTTCACCAATCTCTGCTAGACAAAGACCAAAAGCTGCCGCTTCCTTGAGGAAGATTGTGCAGAGAACTAAAACTCGCAAGCATGCTTCTCGAATCATGGGCAGTTCCATTCTAAGCATCTCTGAATCTCGAAATGGGTCTAGATTATATATATAATCGAGTTCATCGTCTGAAAAAGGAATCGATGCCTGAGGCCAATGGATCCATTCAAAATAAGGATCTTCCAAACTTTCAGGGAGACAAAGACCATGATCAATGGGAAAAAGCTCCACCTGATCAAACCTTCCAAACCCTTCAAGCTTCCTGACCAGAAGATTTCCTGCATGCCTGTCAGTGTTTAAAATTCGCACATCCAAAATCCCAATCCTATGAACAGCAGCAACAGGGAAACTAGAAGTTCCATGATCACTTGCATCAAAATCATGAGGAATGAATTGCTGCAGTGATGCTATCTTGCTTATCTGTTTCTTGTTATGATGCATACTACCATTGACCCTGTCATTAACATTAAAAATAGAATGTCTGACCTTCACAAGGGCAGTACAGGGCACATTGGCAAAATGATCATGGTCGAGAAGGTAAGCTGCAACTTCTCTGAAACCTGTCTCCCCAACCCTCACTGAACGCTTCAGTCCTGGTTGTCCAAGAGTTTTGCCAACAAAACCTTTAGGGTTGTTTGGTGCATAAGGCTCCTCATCAGTCGGTTTCACAATAGCAACATTTTCACCGTTACTATTCCGAAAATAATATGCACCACCTAATCCACCCTGAATGGGGATTGGTTCAATGCCAGTTTTTATTGCCTTCGTAATATCCTTAACCAGTTGCTTGGTTCCTGCAAACATATCTGAGCAACCTATAACCTCAATTGGTCCACCCTGATCCCTCTGCTGAAGATCCCTGCCAGTAGGTGAAAGGCATGGGGTAGATGAACTCCTATGTAAAAAAGTCTTCGTGAGAAGAAGTGGAGAATCATTTCTAACCACACTTAGGTCATTCTTCAGGACCATGTCCCCGCATATAAGTGAGCTTTCCTGAGTTGGAACATTGAATGCAACTTGTAATTTCCTTTTCACAGTATGGGCATTGTCACTTCTATCTAACTCCATTCCCAAAACACACCCGGTATCAGTCTGAACAAATACACGTCTTCTCCCTGAAGGCTTTCTTTCCATTTTCTTATTCCCACAACACTCACTAGGAGGTCCTTTGAAAGTTGCAACCACCATCTCATCATGTAAACAGGTGTCCAAATCAGGATACATGAAAGGAAGAGGAGAGGAGGCAAACTTGAATGCCAGCAGCGAAGGTGGCAATGGCAGAGAGTTTCCCTGTCAGGCAAACACCAAACTCGAATGCCGGCACTTGATGTTGCAGAAAAGAGTTTTTTCCATAAACAATCATAGTAAATTCGGTAAATGCGATAAAAAAACTCTTAGTGTTCTCACATGACAACAGCTTACTCTACAACACAGATTTCACTCAACAAAACTGCTACATCGGAGATGTCACCTGATAACGCAAGTTGTTAGGAAATGAAAAATAAAATCACTACACAGAGATATTAAAGGCAAATTCATTTTCTAAATCTTAATATTCAGTCAAGCGCAGGGAAAGAATGCTATACTTTATTCTAAATGAACAATCTGACGAATTTAAAAAAGGATTTTTAAGTAGCTATTGAAGAATCATAGATACCTAATCAGTTATAGTAATTGAAAGAAAAAGAAGTCGATGTGTATCACCTCCCATCAGTGCGATATATATAATGACATCTCTATCAGCAACTCCTAACCTAACCAAGGAAATCAGTGTTCACCAGTGACAATTAGAACCAGGATAGTTTGCGCTTGATGAAAAGAAAAATGAGGCAAATGATCTCAAGTAACCCCAAGAGGAGGCCTAAAATTACGACCATTCACTTGAAAGTGGGAAGGACGGTGTTATTTATGTTTCCAAAGTTTAATTTTCTCTCATTTTCCTTGATCGACCTAATCTAAACAGTATCATAAAATATAACTTATTCTGGCTCGCATTTCCTCGTACTAAGTGGCCCCCAAAAGAAAGGACTTCTTGAAACATCTCTCAAAAGTTTAATTAATTAAATTTTCTAACTTCCCTAACCACTCAACTAAAGACAAACCGTCCATCATTATTTAAAGCAACCGGCCATAAACCTGACACTAACGTCACTAAATGCATACTGTAACTCAGGATCGAAGTCCACTACCTAGATTGATGAGTAAGATCTGAGTGTATCATGCGGATTGGAATAGCCAAAAGTGAACTCGAAAACCCCAACAAGAATTTGGATCCTTGTTTTCTTTACAAACATCAGTGTCAGAGAAAATACACATTTTTTTTTTCTCTACACTATCCACCAGTACACAAATTAGAGGGACACAAAGCTTTTACCTAAAAGTAAGAATTGAAGGATCTCAGTATCTAATGAATTTAATAACTAAAATACACTAACAATATTATTTAATGTTATTATATAATCACATACAACTTGTCAAGATAATTGATTTTTATATTTTTCATAATTACTTAAAAATCAAAATCAAAAGAAAAATAATCTGATTGAATGACGAACTATAACAATCATTACTGTTATTGAACGGTAAATTCCGATAGAAGAAGTTTAAAGTAAAAAATGACTAAAAATTTCAGAGATCCATCCACGACACGTAACAATTCCAGACTTTTTTAAAAAAAAGTTATTCGTTGCGCAGAGATTTCAAAATCAATTAACAAGAAAACAAAATAGGATAAGAATCTCGCCTTTCTTCAGCCTCCAGAAAGAGCCAACAAGCCGCAACTCTTACTACCAGAGGCTTCCGCCATCGTTAACAACTTTACCTTCACAGTAACTAACATCAACAAAATCACAAAGCAATATTTAGCCTTAATTTCTCCGAAAAGAAGATGAGAATAAAAAATTCAAACCGTTAAATTCCTAAAAAAAAAAAAAAACAGAAAACGATTCGGTTCAGAAAATTAATTCAAACGTATATTCTAGAAACAAGAAGAATAAGAAGAGTCACCGGAAAGCGGGTCGATATGAGAACGGTGGCGAGTGGTGCGGAGGCACCGCCGTGAACGGCGGCGGTGAGATCCGAAGAGAGAGGGAATGATGTGCTTCAGTTGGTACTGTCCCGCCGCCCAGGATTTTTCGTTTTCTTGCGAACGAGATAGTACGGTCTATTTCGCTTTTACTCATTCATATTTAAATCAAATCGATAATTATTATTTTTGTAAATATTTTTTTACCATTTTTTAATGCATAAAATAGTACACTGCATCCACAAAGTCTAGACACGTGGGGACGTGTGGGCCCACCAACAAACACGTGGCAGTATTTCAAGTGGATATGTCATCTAAACTTTTTTCTTTTTATTTTAAGTTAGTTTGATGACATGATAATTTATAATTATAAAAAGTTGAAAATCGAATGTAGATTGTGGTATGTACTTTGAGTGTATCATACCATCATCATTGTTATTAAAAATTGATATAAAGATTATTATCATTAACATTAGTATAATAATATCTTATCTTATCTTTCTATATGTAATTGATTTTGACATAAAGTTTCAGCCATTTGGATATGACGCAGTGTGACTTGATAAGATTGAATTTATGTTATATTTTTCTACTTCTTTATCCTGCCATGCACTTTCTTATATATATTTTTCTTTACTATATATAATCTCTTGAATTTGTAAAATATATTATAAAAAAATCTGTAAAAACACATGTATCCGGTTTATATAACTTTTTGTTTGACTACAATTAAATTATCAACTAGTCATTCCCTGTTAATATAAAATTCCTTTTAGGTACAAAATTTTCCAATATTTTTAAAAATAGAAAAATATTTTTTATTGGCTTAATGGTGACTTTTCTTCTCTTATAATAAAGACTCCGGTTAAGGAATCATTTTTATTTTAAAGTTAGAAAAGAAAGAGTATCTGCATCATAAACTTTTTAGAAGATTCCTTCCTTCTTATTGCAATACGTAAGAAAGAGTGAACTTAGAGAAAAATTAACAAAGAGTAGAGAAAAATAAAATGGAAAAGAAGAATGAAAGATGCACGTATCTCTCTTACACGTTCCAAGAACCAAAAAGATAAAAAAACTCACGAGATAAATTATATTGATAATTGTATAGTTCTATGTTAAAAAAGGATTATTTTTCTTTGGTTTTCACTTTGAATAATTGGTTAGCATGGTAGTGTTATTCAGGAAGGATTTGATATCATTTTATTTTTGTAAATTTCTAAAAGTGTCAGTTTTTAGTTTTTAGGTAATATGTCGCAGTAAAGAGAATTATAATATTTATATTTATTTAATATGTTGATTTTCTGTAGGTTGGATTATATATATATATATATATATATATATGAGATGATTTATATATATATTTTTGTTTGTTATTTCGTAATAAGTTGAAGCATGTACTATTATGTTAATTTAGAGTTGATTATTAGCATATTCTATAATTTAGTGGTTGATTTTAGTTAAGTGTAATTTTATAGTTTTTTTTTTTCTTACAGTATAAGATTTAGTGTTTTTGAATTTGATATTATTCAAACAATAGCTTACTATTTAAGAATAGCTTACTATTTAAGTAATGCTCAACTTTTCTGTAATTATTTTTGTTTATCATTATTCAAATGATAATATAGAGTTTTAAGTGATGGAGAAGATAGTTTAATTGAAACTTGTAGGTTAACTAATAGAGATAAATGCATCTCTCTCATGTTAAAGTTTTGATGCTCAACACTCGAACTTGGAAGGTGGCAAAGTTTCATGTGATATGAAATCTTATAAATCATATAATTATATTAAGACATTTAAATAAGAGTTGTTCGTTTAAGTGTTAACGAATGGTTTCATGTTTCCGAAACCTTTTGTAAGCGATCCAATAACCATATTGTTCAAGTCATTGCAAAAACTTTTAAATATGAAAGTGGATTGGTTGAGAAAAATGACAAATTTAGTTTTAATCTCTTTATGTATCTTGTTCAATCTATACAATATAATATTTAAGGAAGTCTTTCATAATTAATGGATAACAAGATCACTCAAGCTAAACAAGAAAGTCACTCAAGCGACTTGTGAAGATAATATATATCATAATATATATAATATGCATGTTGAGGTATATACTGTTAAAAATGATGATTAATCATGTGTATATCACGTATATAAGGCGACACACGTATTATTCAATTCAGTAAGAGATTTATAGATTATTTTGACTGCTTTAAAAACATTAAAACTTTAAATTCCAAAATAAATAAATATTTTAAAATTTAAGTCACATTTGTTTCCAAAAGGAATATCTTTTTACTCTAAAAAAACTAAAATCACATCTTTAAATGTTTGGAACAATTTTAGATTCAGGTTCCAATAGATATGGAAACATGAGCATTTATGATCCACCCAACTTATATTCTTAATGTGAAATTTGTACAAATATGTGAACTTATTTTTCCTAATATTAATTGTCTTTCTATAGAAATAAGCGTAGAGTTCTAAAAGAAATTCCATTTCATTACAATATTTTAAAAATCCAAGAATAGAAAAAATATTTTTTCCTTACCACATATACATTCTATTAATATCATATCTTGAACAATACTTCAAAAAGTCTAATCAATTGACAAGTGCAAAATATAAATCAATTAAAAATAAATAGCATGAACAATATGCAACAAATTTATCGAATTAAGAGGTAAGACCATTTCAAATTAATAATGAAGATTAAAAGAGTAATACAAAATAAATTAATGATAGTCAAAGTAGTAATATAATAATGATGATAATAATAATAATAATAATAATAATAATAATAATAATAATAATAATAATAATAATAATAATAATAATAATAATAATAATAATAACATGGATAGTGATAAATGGTTATGGGAATATTATCCCATCATTATATTCTAAATAATTTTTCAAGTAAAGTATTTTATTTTTTTACTTTAATATCGTAATTTAAGAATTTACATTATAATTTCTATAATATCCGTTATATATATAATAGTTTTAGATTGTTGGCTTAATTGGTTCATTATCCACTTATTTAAATTATATTAGGTTATTTAAATATTTTAATGCAAAATATATTGTTAAATGATTTTTTTTAAGTCATATATAGAATTTTGAAAGGTTTGTTCAAGCATGAAAGGTTTATCAAGTAAAAACCCAAATTTAAATTTTATAAATAGAGTATATACCAAGCTTGTGTAACATAAACTAGGCTACTCAACCATTTAGATGTGTGTGTGTGTATATATATATATATATATTTATAATTGAGAAAATGAGAGAATGCATTTGTTAGTCTACTGGAGTTAGCTGGCTTGCTATCTATTTAATGCGTATAAATTGTAATTATGAACTTGAATAAACTTAAGTTATAGTCCACTTGAGTTTGGTATTCCATGTTATTTAAGAAAATATTAAATAATGAAAATGCAAAACTGAAAGGTGTGGAAGAAAATAAGGTTGTAGTAGATATAGAAAAACGACATTAAAATAGGCGACACTGACTCATGTTTAATCCATTCCATTTTTGAACCCTGCAAAGAGAGTTTAAAATGTTAATACCTGCTTTCATCACTGTTTATAATTTTAGTTTACTCATACATTTTAAACCATTTATATATTAAATTAGTAATTATATTTTAATTCAAACATGAAAAACATAATTTACTCATAATAAGTGTCACGAATAATTGATTTAATTTATCCTGAAGGCATTATTAAATTATTATTGCAATATAGTTTGGATTTATAACATGGACCAAAACCTTGACATAACAAGTCTCGATAATAATGGTTGTCCCTGCAACTGTGAATGCAAATTCCGATGTCATTTTCGCGATCATGTCTATCACTGAATCCATAACGACCAAAAAATGTAATCTCTGATATAATTTTTGAAACCAATATTAGGAAGTTTCAATCTATAATTAGAACAAGAGGATAGAAATTCATTATCATCGTAGTTTCTTCTCAGAGTCTCAAAGAATATGCCAACTAAATTCATATTCTCGTTGAGTAATGAGAAAATTTTCGTAATGAAATAGTAGATTCTATAAATATAATTTTAGAATGAAAAGTAACATTTTCATTGACTTTGAAAAGAGTGTATTCACATAATAAATATTACGATAGGTGTGTATTCGAGAAATAACACCAGAATTTCATGGGTCAACAGAGTGGCATTGAGTCAAAGGTTCAAAATCTCAAGTTCTTCCTAGATAGTTTATAAAATCACCTTGCTTGCAATTGAAGAGTTTTTTTTTTTTTTACCTAAATCAGTCGTTCTAATCTTGGTCCCTTGAGAATATTACTATGTGATCATAGAATCAATATATTATTATGTCACTAATAATTATAAAGAGGATTAAAGGTAGATAATATAATGACGGAATCATGGATATATTGGTACCTTTAAAAATAATTTACATATAGATTGTTATCAAATATTTATCAAAATAAATAATTTTTCTAATAAATAATTAGACAAAAGAAAAGTTTGTGAATTTGATAAAGGAGTAATCATAGTGTCCGTTATGTTATCCTAAAATGAAAAATGTATAGAAGTTTTGATTTGATTGCACATGAAGCTTTCAATTCCCCTATTTGATCTCTCTCCCACAAAACCTACACATTGCATAAATACAAAACCTTCCAAATCAGCAATAACTATCATCTCTCTATCAACCAGTCATCATCAAAATAATAACATTTTGGTACAGTTCAGTACCCTTCTCTGCAACTCATTCAATACACAAATATGAACCAATTTTCAAACCTATTTTTCTCTCATTCCACACACATTCAAACATTCCAACTCAAGTCACTCTTCTCATCAGTTTTTCTTTTTCTTTTTAACTTAATTTCCATTTTTTTAAGTTACTGTGAGCTATATTCTTACATTTTTCCGAAAAAAAAGTATAACATTACATTAAAAAGACACATTTTAGGTTAAAAAGGCAAAAGATATTTTCTCAATATGAAAAGTGTGGTATAGCTGTCCAATAAGAATTAGGTACTTTTGACTACTTGCTAGGTCCTCCGGTCAAAGAAAAAGAAAAAGTTTCTTTTTTAATAATTTTAAAGTTAAATTAACTAACCAGTATTGTTACAATACAATGTCCTTTCATTTTAAAACAAAGCTTAAATGCGTGTTATTTAATTCAATTTAATGTTCGTTTTCATAATTCATACAATAAAAATTACACTGAAAATTATTGTAAAATAAAATTCTAGTTTTGGTCGAAAAATCAAGATCAAAATACGAGATAAGTTTTTGTCCTTTTCCTCGGGTCTCACTGTCACCACACTGGCTCATCTCAATAATGGTAATGTGGACAATAGTTTATATTTTCAACCAGTTAGAAAATAACTATAGTAAGACTTAATAGGTTTATTATAAATATATGCAATTTTTTTAAAAATAAGTAGTAATTTAAAGTATTTTATATTATTAAATAAATACATTTTTAGTCAAACTATATTTCACCGTGTTTCTTAATTTTATGTTCACCAAAAAAAATTTCGTGGAATTAATTAAATGGATTTATAAGTTTTAAACTTAATCGAATTCATTTTCTGATTGAACTTAATAATGTATTTTTATGTATTTAAAATTAAAATTGTAAATATTTATATCAATATGGGATGATTAATTCGAACTGAAGTAATTTATTACTGATTAGATTTATTTGTTTTGAATTTATAAAACTTTTTAAGAAATATAACCTCATCCAAACTAATAAAAACATATTAGTTCATTTTTTTATCAATTCCAATTTAAATGCATCCATAAAAAATCATAATGTTACCCCAAGTACACCTAAGTTTTTTTTTTTTCTAAATAAAAAGTTTAACATACATTTTTTTCCTTTTATTACCAATATTACTTATGCCGATAAAAGAAGAACAAATAATACTTGTAATTTTTCACTACCTTTTTTTAGCGAAATTATTACATAATAGTAGGACTCCACTTCATCTAAACATACTTACACTAGCTTTTTGCAAAAGGAATTACCAAAATACTTCAATTTTTTTTATCAAATAAAAAGCATTTTAAATTACATAAATATTATTAATTAAAACCTCAACCATAAGTATCTTCTTACAAAACTTTTTTATGAACAAAAACAGTTTTCTTTATATAAATATCATATAAAAGTTACTATTCACCTGCTCTGTATTCATTGGTTATGGTTAGCTAACACTGACCAAGATTTCAACAGCGCAGCATCCGTTTCCCTGTCCTTGAAACTGCTAAATTTTGTTGGGAAGAAAAGAAAAAAAAAAAATTTGAAAAAAAGAGAAAAATAGAAAGAGAAAGAGAAGAAGATAGAGAGAAAGTGATTCTGTTCTGATCCAACTCAAACAAACAAAACACTTGTTTGTGGGCAGTGTATGAAGACAGCAGGAAACATGCTTTAACACGTGCCTTTTCAATCCCATTGCGACGACCTTTCTGACTCTTCCACTTCCTTCCTCAGTTTCCTTTCTTCTCTTCTCAGTTCCTCTTCTGAAGAGAGAGAGAAACAGTGAGACATTTACATTTTCTCGATGAAAGGGGAACTGAAGATGAAGTCAAAGATGAAATGGGTTGGCCTGTTTGGCCTTGTGCTCTCTGCTTTCTCTATCTTTATTCACTTCCTCCTTGCTAGATTCACTCAAATGGGTGTTGCAGACTACGAGTCCTCCATCACAATCTTCTCTTGGAGACCCATCTTCGAGAAACCAATCCCCCCTACAAATGTAATCCTCTAATCACGTATCTCGCGTAAAGATCTCACCTTTTTCTACAATTTCAACTGGGGTTTTACCTCTGCATTGCTGTGGTATCCCCACCATTCTAGGGAGTGTTTGGCGGTTCAAAGTTTTGGCTTTGTGCTCCGGAAAATGGCATGGGGACAACATTCCGTGTTATTTGCCGCGTATGAGTCTAGTTAGATGTTGTGCTGGTTTCTGTTTTTCTCTCTCTTTTTTTTAATGGAAATAAACTCGACAACGTTGCTTTTGTTCATTGGTTCGGATCAGTCGGTTGCTATGTTTAATTGAACTTGGAGCACGGCGTGGCACCTATGTATTCGGATTCATTGGCCAATGAGCTTTTGGACTCTGTTTTCATTTGTGGATTTTTTTTGGTTCCTTTCTTTTTCTGTTTCAAATATTTGTTCTTGTTATTTGTGCTGCAGAGTCCCTCTTATAGAAGATTATGGGGTCCGGTGAAGCGTCTTGAATCACTTTATCCGGATTCAAATCCGCAAGGAAATTATGCTGGTGAGTTCAATGTTTCATCCTTTTGCTGAACATTTCTATTGTTTGAAACTTCGGAGGTTTTTGTGCTGGTCTATTTGATATTGACTTTTCTTCTGACCAAACTTGTGATTTATTTTGGGGTTAGTGAGTTGAGTATTGATTTGAACCGTGTAAAAATAGGTCATATATAGAAAATTTGAGGCTCTTCGTGGCTTCTTTTATACTACTACTATCAGAAATGGAATTAGGAGTGCCTCTATCATATATACGCATGTGATGTGATGTGATGTTGTGTGACTGGAACTCATTCCCTTCAGTTTAGTGCTTCTTCTTGAGGTAAAATTGTTTTCCTGTCCATGATAATTGATGTCTAAATTTATGTATTATCCTTGGACTAGTACTGCGAATGTTTGTGTTTCTCATTGATGAGCAATTATATCACCTACTATAATAAATTAATAGTAACATTCTTCATTGATAATACAAGATATCGAGTTATCGGAAGGGGTCTGTGGAGTTTGGACTTCAATTTGTGTATCTCCATATTTATGTCTTCTGTAAGAAAATTTGACCAGTATGATCATGTGTTGCCCTGATCTTATATTTCCTCGAGCATGTGTATTTCCTTAAATTTTCTGTATTGTTTTGTATGTATATACCAAGATTCTTAGACTTTTGTCGTTCACCATGCAAATTATCAAACATTTGGATCTTTAAATGTGTTGCTCAACGTGCATTTGATTTTGTTTCTCTATGTTTTTATATGTAAGATAAACTGTAATTTAAATAACATTGCCTTTATTTTCATACTTTATATTGCATGTAAAACCAAGTAAGTTCCTTGCAGGAGGGAAGAAACTTGTGTTTATGTAGAATACTGTTTAATCTCTTATCTCTCTCTGAAAGAAAATATCTTTATCTTTCTTGACAGATCCTGTCTCACAAACAAATGGATTTATTTTTGTCCGGATACTAGGTGGTTTTCATGAGATCAGGAATTCGGTAAGGGTGGTTCTAAGTTTTAAGGTTTTGAAACGTGCTATATTTAAATCATACTGAACTGAACCTGTAGCATTATCTTGTTTTTTCAGATATCTGATGTTGTTGTGGTTGCTCGTCTTCTCAATGCTACATTAGCTATGCCTGAGATCCAATCAACAACCAGCAGCAAGGGAATAAGGTTACTATTCTTCCATGAAATTACAGAAGCTTAAATTTAACTCAATCTAATGTTGATCTAAATTATGTGTTTAAACTATTTCACTATTTTTTTGTATAATTATTTTTATCCAGCTCTCAGTTCAAGAGTTTTGCATACCTATATAATGAAGAGCAATTTGTCCTATCATTAGCAAAAGACGTCACTGTTGTGAGAACTCTTCCAAAAGACCTAAAAGGTGCAAGGAGAAAGAAAGAGATTCCTGTTTTTAGAGTTCCATATTCAGCATCACCTTTTTATTATTTTCATCATGTTCTCCCTGTATTAAAGTCACATTCGGTGGTTGAACTAGTTGTTTCTGAAGGTGGATGCTTGAAGGTAAAGGCAGCTGTTGCTTAACCTATCCATGATCTGTTTTCATCTAAATTTTCCTTCCATTGTTCAAATTCAAAGGTTTATTATAGATGTGGGTTATTATTTGAGGAACTTTCTTTTATTACTTTCCTGGGATTGATATTCTTAATTTCTAAATTGGGGTTTTGCCTGTCATGAGCTTATTTTGGAACGATTATGTTAGTGTTTTGTCACATTGAGTGACATAAACCATTCATGCTGCTATCCTTCTCAATCTTCTGTCTTTAGTTCTTCGGCTTGCTGTTGCACTACACCACGCAAGCTGTTAGTTTAAATGGTTCTTGTGGTGCCTTTATTAAAAGTACCTACAAGTGATTGTTTCTCTTTGCTTCCCCTCCCTTCTTAGGCCACTCTCCCTCCAGATTTTGAAGAATATCAAAGGTTGAGATGTAGAGTATCTTTTCATGCTCTGAAGTTTCGACAAGAAGTCCAGGAACTTTCTGCTAAGATTTTGCAGAGGCAAGTTCACTCTCTCCTCTCATATAAGGTTGTTCTTCTCATTCATACTCTTTCTCTCCTGTTGGCTTATGTATAGTTTCATTATATGATTGTAGGTTACGAGCTCCTGGCCGTCCATTCATTGCATTTGACCCTGGCATGACTAGAGAATCTTTAGCGTATCATGGTTGTGCAGAACTGTTCCAGGTATATGATCAATCTGTGATAACTGTCTCTTAAACTTCCTCATCTCTTCATATTTGAGCTATGATGGTTTTTTTGCCAGGATGTACATACTGAACTTATTCAACACAAACGGTCTTGGATGATTAAACGTGGCATTGTCAAGGGGAAGCTTTCAATCAACTCAGCCGAAGAAAGACTAAAAGGCTCCTGTCCTTTAATGCCTGAGGAGGTAAGATTTTCTTTTTCAGTTTTTTATAGTCAAATTGTTCATCAACAATGAATTTGGTTGGATACTCTCTCCAAAGATTGGTCATCTACATTTATTGCAGATTTATACTAATGCCATGTGTTTTGAGAAAGATAACTACCCTGGTTGATTATACGATCTACCATTATGATCTCTTGCAGATTGGTACTCTTCTGCGTGCATATGGATACTCAAGGGATGCGATTATATATGTATCTGGGGGAGAAGTCTTTGGTGGTCAAAGGACGTTGATCCCTCTTCATGCTATGTTTGAAAATGTTATTGATAGAACTTCTCTAAGCACTCCTTGGGAGATGATTAGGCTCTATGGGAAAGAGGTGAATCTTGTTAATACTCCTGGACCACCTCCTTTCACTGAAGAAGTAACAAAGCGTGCAGCTTGGAAAAATGCCGGTCCACGTCCTCGCCCACTTCCTCCACCTCCAGCAAGGCCAAAATCATACAACATAGAAGGTTGGTGGGGTTGGGTTGCTGAGAGTGATAATGAGCCTGATAGTACAGTTATGGAACTGAGGACCAATGCCCATAAATTACTATGGGAGGCTATTGATTATGTGATTTGTGTTGAAGCTGATGTATTCATCCCTGGATTTGACCTTGACGGGAAGGGGCATCCAAATTTTGCTAGCTTGGTGATGGGGCACAGGCTATATCAGTCAGCATCATCAAAGACATTTAGACCTGACAGGTAAATACCTCTATATTCAATGTATGTAAATGCAATTTTTGCTTTAAAGTTCCAAGTCTTTTATATTGAAACCTATTAACTAAAAGATAACACATAAGGTTGTTGATGTTTCCAAAGCCTTAATATAACGTTTCTTGTCAATTGTGCCATTAAAAATCCAAGGCAACTGAAAGCAATGTATTAGAGCAACATGATTAGGAAAAGTTTCTAAAGTCTTATGTAAAAACAGAAGCTCCATTAATGGCATTTAAAGTTGAAGATGGGCAGTTTTGATACTTTGTAATCATACATACATTGATGCAGAAAGGAAGCTGCTAAACTTTTAGATGAGATTCGGCAGCACATGCATCATGCAAACCGTACATGGTTAGAATCAGTTCGCAGGCATTTGACAAAAACATTACTTGATGGAATTAGAGAAGCATCAAATAAATCAAAACTGCAATCCTTTCTCTCTCATCCAGTGCCTGAATGCTCCTGTTCACGCCGTGACTCCTTTGAAGTATCAAAGAACTCTTCTAGCCCTTCAACTTCCCAATTATGGAAAGCTCTTGGTGTTGATCGCCGGTGTCCTGCATGGATGGACAGCGGTCCAGTTTCGGTACCGAAGGATAAGGAAAATGAAGAGGATGTGGATGAGGATGATTCTGTATCCGAGTTATTCTTCAGACAAAGTGCTGAAAATCATGAGGGTGATGCAGAAGTGAACACCAAAGAAGATAATCAATTTGAGGATCAAGAAGATGAGGGTGGGGATAGGTGACCTCAAGCTCATGTGTTGCTGGTTCATCTGACAATAAATGATGGATTTCCATTCTTCAGATTCATGTACATAATCAATTGCTGCTTCCAAGTGTTGCTTACTGGATTCAGTTTTGGGTGAGAGAAGCACTAAAAGCCGCCTAAATATGGCTCTGAAACTCTGATTCAGAAAACATGTTCGCTGAGAATCATCCCATGACATTAGTGATTTTTCTCTTTGGCTCAAGTTCTCAAATATATAGGCTAATTTTGTTGACGACATGTCAGTTTTGTTGTAACATTGCATGATCTTGTTAATTAATATTTGGTTCAAGTGCAGTTTGAATTCTTTGCTACTAGAACTTCCTGCTTATCTTTGCTGCACATACTCAGACTGTACTTATTTAACTCATTTTTATACCTGGTGAGAGAAGTAAATCATCACCCATTTTATTTATTGAATGAATAGAACTATAAGATATGACTAGTGCTATACATTTTCTCCCAACTTTTCTTTCAAGTAAATCTCTACCCTGGCCCATAAGATTGTAGCCATTATTTACTTCTAATTTCTTTTTGTTTTACAAAAGGTTTTTTATTCTCAGTCATTGAAACGGTTTTTTACTATATTTTTTCATTGGAATTATGGATTAAAGTATAAGAAACTTACAATGTTTTGTGAAGTCAGGAACTGATATGGAGAAGTGTGCAAAATCAGATAATAAAATGAATGACATATATAAACTAAGAACTAAAAGACGGCTTGGTATTCTTTGATGCATGGACGTTGAAACCGCCTATTATGGTAAGCATCAATTTATTACAGTGTGGTCCAAGGAAACTTATGCCTTCCATATGAACCAGCGCCTCATTGAAAATAGCAGAACGTGAGTTTATTGGCTAGCTCAATCTAGTTGTGGCAAACTTCAAGTTGGCATTGCGCTATGACAAACTTTAATGCAACAAACCATACTACTTTTACATTTCGGATTATTTTTGGAGTGCCTTACTTTTTTGGGATGCTGGAAGAAATATACAATTGCTTTTCATGGACCTTTCTATTGCAATGGAATGACCCTAATAACTTTTCCAATTCTTTCCACTTTCTTTAGGGTATTAACTGGAGCGTAATAAAAAAATCTTAGATTACACGTTTTGAAAGTTTTTCAAAAAATTCGAATTTAGAAGAAACCTAAGATAAATAATCTAGAATTAGTATTTAAACATTTTGGATTGTAGATTTTGTAACTGACTTAAAGTATTTATCATTAAAGAATACATTTCTGGAAAAATTTAAGAACTATTATAGAAAGTTCTCTCCCGAATTATAAACAACCTTACTTTATGAATGCTGCTAGTTTTTAGCAAATATTGCAAAAACTTCTCCATGAGCCGGTGCAAAATTGTATACTTTATAAAAGTGAGTTGGGTAATATCAGTATTTTATCATATTATGGATATCCGTTTTCTGTAAAGGATTCTGAATTTTTCAATATTCTGCTGTAATGAGTAATGAGAAATTGCAGGAAACAATTACAGGGGTGAAATAAAGTAATTGTCTAATAAATGTTCCCCAGTTGGTTGTGGGATCTCATGCAGATACTTTTGTGGTCCATGAATGCTTTCCTGACAAGGATATTTGCCGACATTATACCCATCCACTGTTTTCTCTTGCTTGCAACAGGATTTGACGCATTGAACTTGCATGATAAGATCATCTTCAATGATGAATTTGCTTGCAAAGAATGACTAACTTACGCAATATTATTTAACAAATTCTTTTATGGGAGTAAAGGAAGTAATTGGCAAACAGAATATTGATAAATGATTATCAACTTCATGGCTTATTACCAGAACATTCTTTTCTTTAGGCAACACTACTTGAATAAGTTCTGGATACAAGTCATTTACGTGAAGTAATCTCATTATTAACAAAATTTTGATGTGACTTGTAAAACATAAGATAATTCTCACACGTGTAAACTCTCATCCAGATTGGCAATCCAATGAACTTGGCCTACAAGAATTAGCAGCATTACTACTAAAAGTTATGTATTAAAGAAATGTCAAAACCATGAATGTATGACACTGAAGGCGATAAAATGGAAAATTAGTGGAAGCACAAGCATATGTAACATTTTATTTCTGAATGTCTTGGTACCAAAACCAGTATCGTGAAATATACATTTTAGCTGGCTCTAACCAGCATGGCAAAAATGAACTGATCCACCCAATCCCTCTTTTACTCTCATCCGAAGACAAAAATTAATGAAACTCGTGACAAAATAAGTATGTGAGGGACCTCTAGCTTGCTTCTTGTCTGAGCCTCTTCGAACTTTGTTCGGATTCAATATTGCAGTAGTCAACTCCGGAACGTGATATTGCTGGGTTGCTCACAAATTGATTTTCATCACCCTGAATGAATAAATAAAATATGTTATTAACTTTAGAATTTGATTGGAATGCACTACAACAGTGACAATATTGATTTACTAGTTCCAAATTGTTTAGTTCAAGTATAAAGATAACGTTGGCAGCAATTTCTTCTTGATCGTTCTTTCTAATGAATAATACTGTCATAGGGTAATTCTATGTCAAAAGGGTAATAACAATGCTGCGAAGTATCTTCAAAAAATAATTCAATTGAATCCGAGTCAGAACAAACTTGGTGCTAAGAACATGGACCATAAACGAACCTTTGAACTATATGCAGAGGGGACCAGCCCAGTATTTGCTCGTCTACCAACATCAATTTGAACCGAGAGATTAGTCTGGGACATATCTACCCCCGAAGACTGCAGCACTTGCGTGAGAGTATCTAAAATTCTGTTAAAACACAAAAATTGGATCAACAGTGACATAAATGACAGATAATTGACTCAAGTGCTAAAGAATTAATGTCCCCTAAAAGGTGCAGTTGCATATTAAGCAGGCGAGGAAGAAAGCAATGTCAAATGCAACAAGTTTGTGGGAACCGAAAAAATTTTCGTGCCAAATTTCCTCCCCTTTTTTTGTGGACAGATTCCCACGCTCAAATGTAAGTACAACGAATTTCCAACAATTTACTTTTGAAAAGATGAATTCATTCACTTTAATACAAAATTTTGACAAGATTTAAATTGATAATAGTAATTTCAAACAACAAAGTAAAGTAAGGTCGAAAAAGAAGACAAAGGAGATTCCGGATTTCATGTGAAAATGAATTTGTATTTTCTCGAAGAGTAACAGAGAACAATCAAGTATATAGCTAATGGATCTGATACAAGCTTAACAGAATACAAGAGAGCTCTAACTGCCTGTAACAAACATATAACTACCAGTAATGAACCTCCAGCTACTAGTAACAGCCTTAACAAGTTAGTTGGGAAGTTAAGAATATTGTACTTATAAGCTACTGTTATACAGAAAAAGAAACAAAATTGTCTTCTGTTAGGCAGCAGGGTCAGCAGGTTCAGGGAAAGATTTGGAAGGTGTATTGTGTATTATAGGAGTAAATTAAATAAATAGAGAGTAGGGCAGTTAAGGTTGTTAGGCGGGGGATGTTTGTTAGTATTGGAGGTTGGTCTATATATTAAGACCAACCTTTGGGGTTTCGGGATTATGAGATGTTTTTGTTGTAGTTTGATAGGCATTATACCTGTGTTAAAGGAAGAATTTTCCTTTGGGAGTGTTGTGTTTTCTCTGTTCTACAGACTCTAATAAAAATAAATTTCAGTGAATTCGTGCTTTGTTTTTTCCTTTTGAGTGTTTTTGTGGTGTTTTGTGAGTTAGTGACCTAACAAATTGATCAAACCTGCCGGATCCATTTGGGAGCGTTTAGGGAGTTGAGGAATGAAGCATAGGGCGAGTTCTCTCGATAAATGGCCAGCGACCATGGACGTATCATTGCAGATTTGAGAACGGACATGGCTGCAGTAAAAGAAAGCCTCTTGGATATCAAAGAAATGCTGCGGGACATCAAGAAAAGTGACAAGATGTTTGAAGGAGGGAAAGATTCAGTTGCTGATATGAAGGTTGAAACAACTGATATGAAAGAAAGTTTCTTGGTCATCAAAGAAATCATATCAAGATAAGTAACAAGATATTTGAAGGTGAGAAAAATTCGGTGAAAGAAGAAGAAAAGAAAGAGGTTGATCAGTACACGGTAACAAATTTGATGGGGAGGAAGAGGAGGACCTAGAACATGGTCTAAAAGGGTGGAACTCCCTATTTTTGGAGGAATGGAAGGTGTATTATAGGAGGAAATTAAATAGAGAGTAGGGCAATTAAGGTTGTTAGGCAGGAGATGTTTGTTAGTGTTGGAGGTTGGTCTATATATTAAGACCAACCTTGAGGGTTTGGGGATTATGTGATGTTTTTGTTGTAGTTTGACGGGCATTATACCTGTATGAAAGGAAGAGTTTTCCTTTGGGAGTGCTGTGTTTTTTCTGTTTCACAGACTCTAATAAAAATACATTTCATTGAATTGTGCTTTGTTTTTTCCCTTGTGTGTTTTTGGTATTTTGTAAGTTAGTGACCTAACATCTTCTGCTGAGTAACTATACTCAAATAAAGAACAAAGAAATCCTAATTGGTTCTAAGAGCATAATTCAATGCCATGGAGAACAGCACACATGAAAGGATTTATCACAGATGTGACTGACAAAATAGCTTAGTCATATGATACTTTGAGCTCTAAATGGTACATATATAGATAGATCCCATTCTTCTCACTATCATATAAGTTACTCCCCTTTGAATCATGTATCACACTCCATCATCCTGCAGTCTCCCACTTGATACCTCTCACCCAACCCAAGTAAAAAGGTTTTAAACCTATGTTAATTGGGGTAAAAATGAAGACTAACTTGACCTGGCCCTATCCTATTTTGTTTTCTAAAAATATACGCAGTCACTACTTTTGCTGAAAGCTGACTTAATTGCAGACATCCTGTCCATCTTAATTTGTTTTGAGAACAAAAATAATGTCCCTTGATAAATTAGAAATAGGAAGAGCAATATTTTGTATAAACTTATGCGTATGAATTTCCATGTATCATAAGTATATAGGGAGAGGTTTGAATAGAGTGTGGCAGGTGGTGGGATACAATTCCCAATTTTATTAATTATGAATTATTCACGGATAGGTTTAATCCACATATAGGAGAGAGAATAATAGGTGCAATAACAGAAAAATGTTCAATGTTGATCAAACGCAAGATAGGGAAGCAATAGATTTTATACAACTCGCATTTTGACTTAAAGCAATTCACTATAATTTTGTTCCTTTTTTTTTATATTTCTAAGAAAAGGACGGAATGGTCATGCTCATGCTGCCCACACACTGTTAGGACTTCACAAGAGATTCCAACCCAAAAGACTAGTCCATTAGATGGGAGAACTTCTAGGCTTAAATACCACATCAAATAGTTCATCATAGTGGGACTCCTAACACACACTGCTCACCCTTTCTAATTATAGTTTCAAGCAAATAATTAACACAAGATTGATGAAGATAAACTACTGTTGAACTTATACAAGAAACTCACCCCTGAGAATAGGCACTAGAAATGCTATCTGATCCAGATTCAATCACTAGCTCCTCCTGTTCCTTCATTGTACTATCATGTGGAAGAATATAGTTGCCCTTGTTCGATTTATCAAGCCATAATTGTGGCTGGGTATGGGAATGCATGTCAACGTTAGAAACAGATTCCTGAAGATGTTGGGTTGTCATACCACTGCTAACAACTGGATCAAACATGTCCAATCGCATTTGCATGGTCAAGGGAACTGCTTCTGCAGATGAACCAGGGATGTGGCCCTTCTGAACACTCATCATCGAGAAATCAGACTCCATAGGGTTCGGTATATTTCCGGGAAACAATGGAGAGGCACTGTTATTTTTGTCATCAACAGACCCATTTTGTGTAGTTTGAGAAGGATCTGCAGTATTTTCTGCAGGCCCGTGATGATTTCTCTGAAAAAACCAGATGAAAACAATAAACTTTAGATAAAAAGTCACTGTCACTATTTCAAGGCAGTAAGCCACAACCAACCATTGTGACAAATAGTTCACTGAAGTTGCCACAATGTCATCCCTGAACTATTCAAATATGCATAGTGGGCTACTTGCTCTAGAAGAAAAAGGATATTGTAAATTAAAAAGAAAACTCTACAAGGAGACGTATGAATTCAGAGAAACAACCTAAAGTAGTGAAATCCTAAGCATGAAAGGAACTTAAACTATTTTATAAGAAATCTTATGCAGTTGGCACCATGAGTACATGACATATGACCAGTTACATTGGTGTGGCCAAAATCATGTTGGTGACCCTACTTAGGGAAATAAGGCTTTGTAGTCATTGTTGTTTCTTTTTGCAGTCTGTATAAAATGAATCCTTATACAATCAGAGAATTGCAAGTCTCACAATCACAATGTCGTGCAATTGTGTAGGTTCAGAGTCCAATTAGACTGCCATTACAAGATCCAATTTTAGATAATAGGTGGAACCAAATCACTCAGGAAAGCTTTTGCCATGCATTTCGCAACACACACACGGAAAAATATTTACATTACACCATTCCATATAACTTTACCCATGGAATTAATTTCGTTGGCTCCTGACTCCATCCTTCGTAAGACTGCTCATAAATTTGTAATTTTTCCTGTAGGAACTGAATATACTCTATAACCTGAAGAAAAAAACAAAATTCTAATTTAGCTTACAAGAGCAAAATTATCCATTTAGATGTACCAGAAACAAAAAGTTAAATGTCGAATGAAGCACCTCCAACAAGAAGGATGCCTTGTCTCTTTTTTGATCATTTTGAGGTATGAGATCTCTCAGAACTTGAAACCTGCCACACAAACATAATTTTTTTTAAGCAACCGAACATTGCCAAACAATAAATACTAATACAGAATCACATCATACTTCCACTCAAAATCTATACACACATTAACTCAATGATGATCTTTTCATTCAAAGCTCACCTCTCGTTAATCTTGCTCCTTCTACGTTGCTCAGTCTCTGAATGCTTGGAACGATGCGTATTCATCCTCTTCCCCGTGCTGGGTTCGTCCACCTTCACTGCCAAATCACAAAAAACGTAATAAATAATTATGTTCAAAATTGAAAATTGAATTGGAGAATGCTATGGAAGAGGTAAAAAGATAAGAACTTTGAGACCCCCATCAAGGAATAAATCGATAAACCCTGTGGGGTGTTGCACAGCCAAACCACATAGAGAGATAGAGAGAGAGAGAGACCTTTGTTGAGAGGGGTAGAGGTGTTTGCAGTTAGGAATTCTTCTTCTTCATCATCGTCCTCCAATTCATCTTGATGCCCTTTTGCAGACCTAGCCATTAGTTTGGTCCAAATGGAAAATTTTTGCCGAGAAAATTCGAAGAGAAAGAAAGTGGTATGAGAAGTGTAATGTGTAGAACCAAACAAGTAGCAGTGTAATGAGGGCACCACTAGTTTTAACTGAATCGATACCTAATCTAACCAAAATTTTCTGATTAATTTCATTAGGAACACAACACATGAATTTGATGTAATTAATCAACATTAAATCTGAATTACTATAAAATTATGTTACATAAAAGTTTCCGTTAGTTTAGCTTTTGATCAGTTGTACTATATATATATAAAGAAATAAATTAAGTTATTTTTCATGCTTGACCTTAATTTAATATTTAAATGCGAATTGTTTAATTGAATCATATGAGAAAAATAAATAGGTCTAACATTGGTTCTTAGAGTTATTTAATTTCAACTACATAAATGATAACACCCATTACAAAATAAAATTATTCTCTCAAAACAAAAAGTATTTCTTTATTTCTTTTAAACTGTAGATTCTAGTGAACATTTAAAAACTGAATTTTGTAGGCATTAATAATTAAAATAATCATAGATTTAGAAATGGACGACTTTAAGACTTTTGGTCTTAACTTCAAATTTTAAGACTTTCTAGCACGCATCTATCTTTATTTTACTTTATATAGTTTGTCGTTTTATATTGTTATGCAATTCACTTGTTTCCTAATTTATCTATTTTCTAATGCAAAAGGGGTGTGTGTGTAATTTTTCATCTTTAATCATTTATATTATAAATGTGAATATTCTATAGAACTACTTTTTCAAAAGACGCAATTGTATAAAATAGAATGATAAACAATATATATATATATATATATATATATATATATATATATATATATATATGTATATGTATTTTATATAAATTTATGTATTATTAACACATATTTGAAAAAATAAAAGTAAAAACTAATCTCTCTAATCGTGTCCAAAAATACATATTTTCTTTCTTTATTTTAATTGATGTATTCATATATTTTTTTTTATAATGTTGATATTATATTATTACATTTTGTATAATTGGACTATTACGAAGCTATGTGCGTAATTTGAAATATTTCTTTTATTAATATCTTATTCTATTTAAAAATGATATAACTACATATCTATACATATATAAAAAAATAATTCTCTTAAAAATTATATATATATATATATATATATATATATATATATATATATATATATATATATATATATATAAAAAAATAATTCTCTTAAAAATTATATATATATATATATATATATATATATATATATATATGATTTTGATTTTATTTCAACAAATATTAAAAAAATCCTCAATAGATTTGGAGGCAGAGGCAATATTTATTTTCCTCACGCCTACGAGACACTTAAAATCAGCATAACTTTATCTACTTGTATACACGTATATGAATAACATTTTTTATTAAATTTTATTTAGAAAAAATATTGTATAAACATTTTAAAGTTTTGGTTGATAAATTAAAATTAATATATATCAAAATAATTATAGAAAATTTATCATATTAGTTTGTTTAAAATATGGTTTTTTATTTTACATATAAAGTAGTTTTAGTTGAACTGCCTATTCCTATAAAATTTATGATATCATGCATACTTATTTTTGTGAAGCACTGCGTTAATTATGAAATTATTTGACTGAGAGAACATAAAATGAAAGGACAAGTATACTTAAAAGTGATGATATATGAATATTTAGGTACAGAGATATTTATTATTGTTTTTTTCTATCATATTGTCTCATTTATTACACTTGCATTTTTTTATTCTTTTTCTGTGAAGTTGTGATCTAAATAGTAGATGTCCATAAATTATTTTCCAGTACTTAAGGTACAAGTAAGGTAAGTCAAAACGGAATACCAAAAACTAACATTGGGACAATCACATGACATTAGCATATGTTAAAATCATATTAGGTTTATGCTGTATTTTAGAATGCTGAAATTAACAATAGCATTCAATTCATTAAATTTTACTATTCCAAACTTTTAAAGTTGTTTTAATTGTTGCTAATATTATTTATAAATAGACATCTAAAATTTTATATTTTTTTCAAATAGACATTTAGAACTTTAATTTATTATATATTAAAATTTAATACATTTTTTTTATAATTTCAAGGCAAAGAGAGAGATGAATATGAGATGAAAGGTTACTACGAAAATAACATTATTTATTGTGTATATATGATTTTTTTTCTAGAACCCAAATAAGTAAATTACATAACCTCACATGGAAAAAAATATTTATTTGTCCATTTTCATTATTTTACAAAACAAAACAAACAAGCCAAACCAGTAAATATAACTAAGAATGGAAAATAAATGATGTTGCTGAGGCAATAGAATCAAATTTCTATAGAAATTTAATCAAATTCCACTAAAAGGAGTTTAAAAGTTTTACTTGGAATATTATCTCCATTTAAATTTGAAGTAATTTTTAAATAAAAAAGTCAATTTAAATGTTTGGTTTCACGTTATAGTTAAACGTAGATATACGCTGCATATTAGTCAAACCTATTTTGAATAATTTTAAATTTTCGCATATAAAATGTGAATTCGAAACTCTAAATAAGAACGAACATCTCACTAAATATTTTTTAACAGTAAATAATTAATTTGTTCTTTAAATACTAAGACATTATTAACTTAATTATTGAAAAAACAAAACTATTTATTTTAAATACATGTAATTATGTTTTATTGAGTTTTGTAGGATTATTTTATCATTAACATAGAATTTTGATGACTAACATGGTAGTAAATAAAGGATTATTATATTATTAAGCTATAATACTAGAAATTAATTTTATTTTTTACTCATAATTAGCAACATTCATCCAAATTTCTTCTAATTATCTTTCAATATGTTACGGTCATATTGTATATTAAAGTGAAGTGATTATTAGCTTGCAAAATTAAAGTTAATCATGTCCATGAGAAGCAGACAAGTAATATGATGGAACATATTTTTCTTTAAGGAAAACATGATATTAAGCAAATTACTTAATTACTGACAAATTGAATAAAGGTATAAAAAAATAGTATATTCTTGAAAAGTGCCTTTTCCTAGAAATTCTAAGCCTTTTTTGGATCACTAACTCATAAACACTGTCCTCCAGGCACCAATATTGATTATAGCATTTGTTTAACTTTAGGGATCTGTGAATAGTGGTTTAAATAAAACAGAATGACATGTCTCCTTGGTTTGATTAAGATATGAGGCACTAATTGAGGATCATAATCATTACTTAAACATTAAACATCCAGTTATTACTGTTACAATATAAAAGTGGAGTTGCAATTACAACAATACCCTTCTCATCCCACCAAAACCAATAACCTCAGCACTTCAAAGGAAAAGTAGCTATTGAAGTAACCAACTGTGATTAATGAAAGTTAACACAGTCACTATATATATTAAATTTTTCCTTGTTTCACATTCATAATCATAATAATTTTTTTTTGAAACAAAATCATATTTATTGTAATTACTCAGAAAAGCTGTTCATCTTTTGCTTGCCTACACTTCTAAACTGGTTGTTCTTTCTGTCACATATGTGAATATAACCTTAGAGGATAACACGTATACAGTTTTGTAAACAATCATGGTTCATCCTTGTTCTTTCTGTAATGATCCAGAAAAATCTCATGATACTAATCATGAATTGGGAACCAAATCAATCGATGACACGCATGCCAGTCATTATTAGAAAAAAAAATGAATGTATTTTATGTTATTAAAAGATTAAATACATTTAATTTGATTGTTTTTTATTTAATAAAGTATCAGGGAATCAGTAAGAAGATATAGTAAGAAAATTTGTCATTATTCATATGGTAAAGAACTATCTATGGAAATGCTACAGAGGAACTAAAGTCCTCTATCTATTCCAGTTCTCTGCATTGAGAAGGATGTTACGCCACTTCGCCATCCCTTTATACAAGAAGCCTAAAACAAGAATTTTTTTTTTTTATTATTTGGCAGTTCCTTTAGTTCATGTGGAGCCTATTTCATGTACAGAATAGTTAATAACAATTAGCTTTGCCTTGTGAGCTGTGATCAAAATGGTTCATCTAGCAATTGCAAACATTCCTGAGGGTTGGCATAAAAGTAGTCTTCTTCTTTGGGCTTGTCAGGAATGATAACTCTTCTTCTAGGATTTCCCATACGATTGGCATGAACTTCTTTCACAGCACTGGAAAACTCATTCCAACTCAACAACCCGTTGTAGTATTGGTCTATTAGGTCTACCAGAAGCCTTCTATCCAGTAGTACAGTTTTCTTGAATCCTAGAAATCTGAAGAGAACCAAGCATGACTCCAGATAATTAGCCACAATAACTTAGATCTCATCATTACACATGATATCATATAACTTAATGAAAAATCTAAATAAAAAAGAGCAAATAGTATTCACCGATTATCAGTGTTTACAATGTGAATCAATAACAAATTGTCATGAATGGTAAGTTTATTGACTTCAACATTAATCATCTTAAGAGTCACACCAATGTCAATTAAATCACAGATTATCATAGATGACAAGTTTGTTGATTTTAACAATAACCACCTTAAAAGTCATATCAATCATGATGTCTTATTGATTAACAGTGTAATTTGTGAAGTAACTAGCGTTTGCAGAAGAGGTTCATTATAATAGTAACAGGTTGTGTCAAAAGTGCAGCTAATTCTGCGAACTCTTCCATCATTGTACATATAAGAAAAGAGTGAATGAAATGAAAACAATTCTTCACTTCATCAAAGGATCAGATCACTAAGTAGATAACAGAATTTAAAAAGACACTAATACCTGCGATGGCCTTCCACAACTCTAGCCATGTTTCCGTCATATGTTGGAATAAATATATCACTTTCTAAAGCAACAAGATAATCCACTGCAGCCATTTGTGAGGAGTGATTTTGGAAATACATCAACTCTGAAGGTTCCAGCAAAGTTTCTTTCCTTACCTATTTTAGAGTTAGAGAAAATGTTAGTGCTACGAATTTGCATAAATAGAGCATATATTATTTGCTTCTCTCTACTCACCAGATTAGGAAAATCTCCTAGTAAACTTTCCATCCTTTTCTCTCCACCATATATTTCTCCAGCAGCTACATAAATTTGAACATTGTGATCTATTCCAAGTGCTGTCAATACCAGGGAAGTTTCCTCGGGTGTTAAAGGGCATAGACCCTCTTTCCTCTTAAGCTCAGAATTGATAACTTTCTCCTTCCAGCCAGGATATGCATATCTAAGAAATACAATTTGCCAAAATTACATTCAAAGGTAAAAAGTGGAAACAAAATGTATGTTGCAACTCATTAATGTATGATTCAGTTTACCTCATTCTTGTTAGTTCTTCCTCCTCTTTGCTGTCACAACCATGAGCACAACCAGAGAAGGCCAGCATGTCCATCTCATATCTAAGATGAAGTGCCACGAAAGGTCCCTTTTCCCTCAAAACCTTGACTATCCTTCTGCCAAGTTCTTCTATCTGAGAAGTAAACCTCAGGGCATTGAAGTTTACTCTGCACCGTATCTTTTGAATCTCAGCAGGTAGTCCATTGTTTGCAAGTCTTGCATCTGTTCTATTTAGGTGAACGACCTTGTGTTTCAGCAGCAGAGGAAGGACCTATTTAAGTAGTTAAGGACAATTAGTTGCTAACTCACAATAAAGTGCCAAGTCAAAATCTGATATGTGCAGAGATAATTTGAACCAAGCAGACACCTGGTTTTCATAGTATGATATATTAGACCAGCTAATGGGTGGCATTGAGTAGGATAGTCCTTTTTCAACTCTTATCTTGACCCTAGGTGGTAGGTGCTTTAGTATCCTAACCTCATCTCTCAAGGAGGTAATGAAATGATCTACATCAAATATATCTTCGAAGTCACTGCCACATCAAGGGAACAGAATGTCAATGAAGCGAAGACATTTCAATCATAATAGTCCAAAAAGTAGGCTTTTCAAAAATTGAAATTATGCCAAAAAGAATGATCTTCAAACCTTGAATCAGCCCAGAAAGAGGCCTTGTCCAGCTCTGGAACTATGAGAGTGACATTTAAGTGTCTGGCAATAGCGACCATGTCACATATCTGCAGGAAAACAATGTGAGTATAAAGACTTCAAAATAAATTAATCATACTTTCAATGCTAATTGTGATGCTGATTGGAGTGAAGATACAAAGAAAGAACTTACTGCTGCTCGCATTTGGTTGAGTCCTCCATTGCATGAAACCAGAAGATAACCATTATTCCTATAAGTTCCTGGTGACAAAAATGATCAAATCCAGAAGAGACATGCATGAGAAATCATAAAATTTTAGCACAAAAGAAGAAAATTATAGGTGTGGGGGAAAGGGTAGCAGAAAATGAAATGAGAAAGAGTGCTGAAGAAAGAACATAAAACCAGCATCAAATCAGACAGACATGCAAATCATCATTCATATGACAATTTTTTGTTTTCTGGAATTCATAATACTCAGAAGAGCACTACAAATAATTATTCATAAGACAGGCTTAGAACTCACTTTTGGGTGCGAGCAAAACCTTGGCTGGAGCCAAATCCTTTTCTACAGCTGGGGTACTGAAACAATGAGGCATGCCCTTCAACAAACTTGGCCCCAACAATTCCCCTAGTGCAATCAGCTGAACAAGACTTGTCCAAAGTACCACAATTGTAATGGCCCTAGTCATCCACACCTTGATTCTAGGCCTTATAATGAAACTCTCATCCTTCTCAATTCTGTCTGCAGCCAAAACTTTGAGCTCCATCTTTATCCCCTCACTTTCACAGTAGTCCTTTTCTTTTGGCCATCTCAACACCATTGATTTTGGTATCATACTCTTACTTCAACTTAACTCTTCAAACCCTTATAAAACTCCTTGAACTGAGTGATACTTAATTAATGCTCAGAAACCAAGACTAAACTAGATAATGCCACTTCATCTCAGGGTCCTCAAACATAAAATAAATGCTAATAAAGCCAAGGCTAAGGTTATTCTAAGGCCAAATATTGTTATCCACCCACCCACCAGACAAGGTGATGCACTGCACTGACTCACATCAACTACACCTTGAAATGCCAAAACTTGAGCAACTACAACATCGGCAATGTGGCTTTCATATGACTGCATGAGCTTGAAGTGTCAAAGAATGAAGAAAAACCAATAAAAAATATGTGGGTTCCTATTGGAATTCCTTCAACCGGGTCTAATCTTGATGGGTATCTGAGAATGAGAGAGTACCGTTGAACACCAAACAAATAACAGAAACCAGAAAAGAAAAAAACACGATGAGAAAGTGTTCGGACTCACAAATATAAATTCGAAATGATAATCACGGGGAGAGATGACGTGGCACTGTGACATGGAACAAATGCTCCTTTGTGTATTTTCTGCTAATTTTTGTTTTATTATTCGTCTTTGTTTGAAAACATAATTTTTACTGTTCATTTTGATAAGGATATGACTTGTAGAATTAGTCATTCTTTCTGGTTAAAATTATTAATAAATTCAAAATTATACTTTTTTACAAGAAAGGTAATTTACATGCATAATTTAAACTAATTAAGAAAATAAAATATATTTTGAAGGTGAAAGTCTGATAAACATCTAAAATAGGGACTATCTTACCAAATACTAATCACAGTCACAGATATTAATATTTAATTTTTTATATATAAAATTTGATCTGGGAGAAATCATGGTCAATATATAGTATTTCACAATATTTTTCGCATTTAATAGCAAATCTATGCAAAAACAAAGGTTCTAATTTAGGAACAAAAACCTAACACCAGCACAGTTTTTGAATCTTTCTAGAAGCCACATAGTCCTCACAGAAAGCATTATTTTCTAAGAAATAACTGAAAAGCATAAAACAATAAGAAAAGTTTTTTTTACTGAAAACTGAATAAGCTTTTTAAAAGTAGAAAACAAAGTCAAAAGAATGGTAACATTTTATAGTTAAAAATTAAAATAAAACCAAAAAAAGTTTTCAAAGGCTCTTATTTTAAAGTTTAACTGCCACGTGAGTTACTGATAATAATTTTCATGTATTTGGAATCTCTCTACACTGTATATGTGATAGGATTCATCGTTATATACATTATTTAACGGAGGACCACCTCCTTGTCATTTATTACTCCCCAACGATAACTGCACAGTGACATGATGAGAAAACAAAGCAACCTAAAATGGAAAATGTTCAGAATTGAACCAAACAAAAGTTAAGGATATTCCAGCGAAGGATCTCAACATTTTTTTATGTTGGTTATCCATGGAGTGGTTTTTGTTAAGGTTGTTTCAGTGGTTTTTGTTAAGGTTATTTCTAAGTGTTGTGCTAAGAAGAGTTTAAAAATATTAAATAGTTGAAAAAGTGGAGGAGCTTTGTTGGGTGACACTCACATGCAGTTGATTGTGAAAGCAAAGTTGGGAATAGAGACGTTGTGTTTGCAAGTTGTGTGGCATACGTGATAAATTCCCGTGATCGAAAAGTAGCCTTTCTGCATAGCAAAAAACAGCATGTGACAATAGTTATTTTAAGTCACAGGCATATGGTGCAACACTTTTTTCTTTTGGTTTTATGCTGTTGTTTATGATGTTCAAGCTTAAAGACTTTGGTAATGTGGCTGTTTCTTCCTTATCTTTATCATTTCTACATATACCCCATAGGAATGGAAAATCACTAAAATGTCATTAAGTAAAAGTTAAAAGTCAAACACAGTTAATCTATTGTTCATATAACTATTTATAGATTACTCTATTGAAAGTACTTTTGAATAACTAAATCTGAAGACTCGTTTAGTATTCATGGTATATTTGTTTTATTTATTTATTTATTACTTCCAAAAGCAAAAGTCAATTAATTTGTGTAATCAGGATAAATATATAATGGTGGGTTTATTTTTTATTTTATTAAATTATTATTTTTATTTTATTTGTGTATCATAGATTTGGTGATTTTATTATTTAAGTATTTTCTTGTTTATCAATAATTTACCTTTGTTATGGTTAAGAAAACTATTATTAAAGACATCTATTTGGAAGTGCGCTATTGGAGAGTCTTCCGGACTGGATAGTTCAAAAATACAATAATTGTATTTTTTATTTTTACAAATTGTATGTTACATAATGTAAAGTTGTATAATCTGAAATTATGCGTATGATAGTTTTAAATTGTATGATTTGAGAGGAACACCACTTTACTATAATTTCTGATCAAACAATCCAAGAACTTTGATTAACCATTTTAGAATAGATGATCCAAAAGTGTGGATTTAAAGTTAGGAAAAATATATTCGAAATTTTTTTCTTTTTCGAAAATTTCAAAAATCGGAACGTCTTGTCAAAATAGAAGGAATGACAAAAGATGAAGAGGACACGAAGGTATGGATAGACGCGATGTGAATAATGAATGAGTATAATTTGATTTTTAATTTTTACTTTAAATATATTTTATTCATTTTTCATATGGGATGGAGAAAATGGGGAATGGAAGGGAAAATACTGGAGTTGAAAAAAACAAAGATACTGTGACTAATAACAGATTTCAATTGGATCAACCTATATAGACTTTGGGATCTTACAGTACCTAAAGTAAATATTTTAGTACTTTACGTGCAAATTGATTACTACTACATTTATTAATAATTATTGTTTTTGGAAAGCCTGAACGATTTGAACCATGTTATGATACTTGTCGAGTAGATTTTTATTATGCTGTATGTGCAAAACATTACTACCTTTGTCAATATTTTTCTTTTAAAATTGACTGTCCCAAATACACACACATAAATATATATATATATATATATATATATATATATATATATATATATATATATATATATA
>Ga0209700_101453_pt1 | contig 49221 bp, 24 predicted proteins | sample SiratroredBW_FD_187528 | JGI IMG/M metagenome (GOLD analysis project Ga0209700, IMG submission 187528) | Root nodule microbial communities of legume samples collected from California, USA - Siratro red BW (SPAdes) (version 2) | ecosystem: Host-associated > Plants > Roots > Nodule | place: USA...
TTTTTTTTTTTTTTTTTTCAACTTTTTTTTCAAAAACTACATATATATTCTTTATTATTTTTTTTAAAATGAAAAAAAAGTGATAAACATCTAAATTATAGTATTTTGATTTTCTCTCTTTTTTTGAACAAAAGATAAAAGACAATGGTAAAAATAAATTAAATTATTATTATTATTTTTGTATTTTTCTGAAAATAAGAGAAAAATAATAAAGCTAATCAAATAATAAATTTAAAGCTGAATTTTTTATTTTTTTTAATTGATAAGAAACATTATTTTATTTAAGAAAATGAAAATAAAAGGATAATGACAAAAATCATTTTTTATATTTTTCCTAATAAAAAAATTCAAATTTGATTAAATAATTTTTTTTAATTTTCTTTTAAAATTAATTAAAAATATTTTTTTTCATTTTTTAAAAATAAATTTCATTTATCCGTACGAAATTGGGTGTTGACAGTTGTTCCTCTTTACTTAAATTTTTTCGGATAATTTGAAAATAAAAATTTTCATATTATTAGAATAAAAGTTAAGTAAAGACGAAAACACTAATTTCGTTTGACATGAAAGAGAAAAAGAAGATTTCAAATATTTAGATCATTCCCCAAAAGAGAGGTCACCGTTTGAAGGATTAGAAAGGGGAAAGTGAGGTCGAGACCTTGGATTGAGTCGAGAGGGTCACGAACGTCACGTGCTGAAAAGTAAAAGTCAGGTCGAGACCTTGGACTGAGCCGAGAGGGTTGCGAACCGTCACAAGCTGAAACAAGAGTGAGGTTGGACCTTATACTGAGACGAGAGGGTCACATACCATCATGATTTTAGAAACAATGACAAGAGAACTTAAAAAATGACGTCATAACCTTGACCTTTTGAGGACGAGAGGGTTATGCATCCAATCATGGTTGAGACCTTGACTTTATACAAAGACGAGAGGGTCATATGCCATTTATTGCAGAGAAAAGAAATGCGAGATTCCAACCTTGACCTTCTGAGGACGAGAGTGCTACAAATCTTCACTGTTGAAAGATAAATGTGAGACCGCAACCTTGACCTTCTGAGGACGAGAGGGCTACGAATCTTCACTGGAGATCGAGATCTTGTATCGAGAGGATCATCGTTCCAAACATAAGGTTGACCGTAAACCAGCGGGCCACACCCAACAACATGAGACTGGGATCTTGTATCGAGAGGATCACCGTATCTTCACTTGAGACCTTGTATCGAGAGGGTCTTCTGAAAACGTGAGATCGAGATCTTGTATCGAGAGGATCTGGAATCATCACTGAAGATATAGATCTTGTATCGAGAGGATCGTCACTCCAAACATAAGGTTAACCGCAAACCAACGGGCCACCTAATAGCATGAGACCGGGATCTTGGATCAAAAGGATCACCGTATCTTCAGTTGAGACCTTGTATCGAGAGGGTCTGTTTTAAAAAATTGTGAGATCGAGATCTTGTCCACAACAAAGACGGAAAGATCATTGCTCACAATATTCTTTGAAGGAATTGAGTTTGATATGTTTTGACTGGAATTCTTATCTGTTGATATGCATGAATGCATGCATGAAATTTGTTCTTTTTTGGATGAAATTGCATGTTGAATGCATGACAATTAATTTTGTTCTTTTGAAGAATGCATATATGGATGCATGATTGGTTTTCGTGCTTTTGAAGAACGCATGAAATTGAGTAAATACATATATTGGTGCATGGTTGAATTTTTCTTGAGAATGCATATTTGAATGCATGAAAATTTGAGAAAATGTATGTATTGACACATGAAACTTTGAGTAAATGCCTATTTGAATGCATAGAAACTTTGAGTTAATGTTTCCTTTTGAATGTATGCATGTGTGAATGCATGAAAACTTTGAGTTTCTGATTGTTTGGATGTATGCATGATATTCTATTCTTGTTTTTTTTTTTGTAGAATGCTATATTTTCTTTTGTTTGAAAATGCATGTATAAATTTATCAGACCCTATGAAAATGCATGTATAAATGTAGGGGATTCTATTTTGATTTTTTTTTTTAGAACGCATGTACGAATGCGTCAGACTATATGAGAATGCATATATGAATGCATGTGAGACCAAGACCTTAGCCATGTCGAGAGGGTCATGAACTACCTTTTTTGAAAAGAAATGTAAGAATATGACCTTACCAGGCCGAGAGGGTCACAAACCACTGTTTTTTTTAAAAAGAAAATGTGAGAACGTGACCTTAGCCATGCCGAGACGGTCACAAACCACTTTTTGAAAAGATGCATGAGACTTTGAAAATGCATGTATGCTTAAAATTCTTGAGAATGCATATATGAAATTTTTGAGAGTGCATGAATGCGTGAAATTTTTGAGTTTACATATATTGATGCATGAAATTATTTGAGAAAATGCACTTATGAATGTGTGAAAATTTTGAATTTGCATATATTGATGCATGAAGTTCTATTTTTTGTTATGAGAGCTCATGGATGAATGCATGAGTCTATTAAACTTATATTTTCTTTTATTTTTTGTCATTTTAGCATTTTTAGAAAGAAATGCATAGCTGCAGTGAGGGTGCACGAATGTATGCGTGAGACTCTTTTTAATCGATTTTTGTCCCTTTTCAGATGCTTGTATGTCATGACAGTACATAAATGAATGCACAAGACTCCATTTTGTCATTTTTGTTTAATTTTTATTTTTGAATGAGAATGCATGTGTAAATGCATCAGACTATATGAAAATGCATGCACGAATACATGAGAGTTTATTTTCATGCATGGATGAGTGCATGAGACTATTTTTCTATGGATGAGAATGCCTGTACAAATGCATTAGAGTTTATGAAATGCATGTAAGAATGCATGAGACTTTTGAGTACCATGAGTGTGCACGAGACTCTATTTTTTTGTTTGCAGTGTTGACATTTAGAATATCAAAGAATGTTTATGCTAAGGATGGTGCATGAATGCATGAGATCCACTCTCTTCATTTTTCCCTTTTGATCTCTTTTTTCAAAACTATGAATTAAATGTTTTTATGCAATCATTGAATTTATTTTGAAATTGAAATTTTGATTTTTATGAAATAATGAGAAATGTAAGCAACTCTTAAAGCCTACAATTATGAATGTCATTGACTTTTTCTTTTGCCACATTTTTCTTATGCATGTAAGCTTGAATGGGTTAATGAAAGAAAGGAATATGGAAGGAAGGTTTTTTTTCGAAGGAAATCTAAAGAAAAACCCAAATGGTATTCCTCAGATAGGCAAAAATAGAAGTGCCCCAGTTTTGGGTATTCTTGAATATTGGGTGCAAACACAACACAAAGGTGCAACTTTATCCTGATACTTTTCAAACAATCCTTTGAGAAATGGATATAAACATGCCAACGAAGCTACCCCAGTTTCAGTATAGTGTATGACTATGTACAAATGGAATGATTTATTCGCAAGGTTGGATAAAAAAATGAACTGGTAAAGACTAGGGTAGTGTAATGATATATAGAGAATTGCATCTTCAATAGGAAAAAATTTGGATAAAACAAATAGGGATTGCCCCAGTTTTGAAGTTATGGATTCACAAAATGGTTTGAATAAAAGAAAGTGGCTTGGTATTGGAAATGAAAATGGGATGGCAATGAGAAAAGATTGCCTTGGTGTTGTCCTGTTTTGATGTTTTGCTCTCAGTCGACTTGCTATTTGTAATTTTTTTACCAAGGGTATTTTGTCTTTTTTCCTTATCAGTTTTTTTTTTCTTTTTTTTTACACATATTGGCAATCACATATCTCTGTTACAGGGTTATTCTTTAAGAAATCATCAACAATCATCCTTCAATCCATGTGGACTTTATTTGGCTTGGAGAAATGAGTGGGGCCCACGAGAAGTTATAAAAAAGTGAGAGTGAATTATTTCCTTTTTTTATATTTTATTTCTTTTCTCTTTCTTTTGAAACTAATTTTTTAAAAATGAAAATGATTAGGAACATAAAAGGTGAGCCACGTAATTTTTCAAGATCACATTTTTTGCATGTTCTTTTTTTTTTTAAAAAAACTTAAAGAACTAGAGTCAAACCTCTTTTCCAAAATTGATAATTATCTTTTCATAATTTTATAATATTTATTTAAAATCCCATTTCTTTCATTTTTTCCAAACTTTTCATTACCTATTTTTCTTTTTTGTTTCAACTTTTTTTTCAAAAACTACATATATATTCTTTATTATTTTTTTAAAATGAAAAAAAAGTGATAAACATCTAAATTATAGTCTTTTGATTTTCTCTCTTTTTTTGAACAAAAGATAAAAGACAATGGTCAAAATAAATTAAATTATTATTATTATTTTTGTATTTTTCTGAAAATAAGAGAAAAATAATAAAGCTAATCAAACAATAAATTTAAAGCTGAATTTTTTATTTTTTTTAATCGATAAGAAACATTATTTTATTTAAGAAAATGAAAATAAAAGGATAATGACAAAAATCATTTTTTATATTTTTCCTAATAACAAAATTCAAATTTGATTAAATAATTTTTTTTGAATTTTCTTTTAAAATTAATTAAAAATATTTTTTTTTTATTTTTTTAAAATAAATTTCATTTATCCGGACGAAATTGGGTGTTGACAATCGGAATTCTTGGAATTAGGTCACAAAAGTTTTATCATGCACTCACAACTCAATAATGAACGTCCACACAAAATTTCAGCTCAATCTGAACACTAGATCATTCCAGATAAATCGAAAACAGAGTGCATTTCTTTAAGTTCAGTGCAACAGTTCTGCTGTCATACGTTGAGTTTCTGCCAACACCGATTCAAAAATTTATTGCATCTAAACCATAGCGAATTAAGTCTCCAAATTTTAACCACATACTAATAAGATCTCAAGCTATGGTCACTCCAAATTTCAGCAATTAAAAATCACTGGATCAGTTGCAGTAATTCAAACACAGAGGCGTTTTTACGCTTTCATCACTTGTTAACCAACAGTGAGCATTCGGCATTTACAATTTATCATTTTTTTTAAAGAATGAATTAGAATGCGCCTTTTTCACAGTATCTTTTACACATTCCAAAGCAGCCTCACACAAAATTTCAACTACAAATACACAACACTTTGTTCTCAGTAATTTTGCAAAGCCCAGTGACCTTAATCAACAAATAACAGTGTAAGAGAATGAAACCTATGGATTCCAATGAAATTTAGAACAAACTACAAGACATATAGGAATCATATGACTCAAGTAAACTCACTAATGATCTAATAGTGAATTAAAGGAACTCAAGATTGCAAAATTAAAAGGCACACAAAGCACATTATGACACAAAACAGTAAACACATTCTGTTTACAATTTCAGCAGATGCAAACTGCTCAAACCTATTATACAAGCATAAACCTAAGGATTTGATGACAATATGAAATCATACATGACTTGACATATACTATGGATCATAAAAACAAAAGCTAGGACACAATTGAACACTTTGAACCGATTCAAATCAACAAAGACTCAACAAAACAAAAGATAGCTTGCGGCACACACAAGAACACCTAGAACAATGTATTTTTGGAAGGTTCAAGAAGATTGATGCTATTTGAACCGTTTAAACTCAAGAACACAACAATTAATCGATACAAAACAATCAAGACATGTAAAAATAGTGGTATACAACATGGAAAAGCCAAACAAAGTGAAAAGGATCAAGAACTTAGCTCTTGAAGACCAAAGCTCAAGATACCAAATGATGGAGGAGCTCCTTGGTGCCTTAGCTTCTTGTGCAAGCTTCAATGGAGGTTGAGCTTGGTGAAACCTTGAAGCACAGAATGGAAGCAATGGATGAACTCCTCATGTTGCGGAAGCCATGGAAATGCAAAGAAGAAAGCATGCAAGAAGGTTGATGCTAAAGTAGATGGTGAAAGCCTTGAAGGAGATTGGGCCAACCTTCAAGAGAGAGAGTTCCTAGCTTCTAAGAGAAGAAAATCAATATGAAACTTGGGGCAATGTGCTGAAATTTGGGCAGCATATCATTACTCAAAATCAAGTCTACAATAGAGGTTTCTAAACCTCTTATATATAGAAGAAGAAAAAGTTAGTGGCTTCTCTAGCAAGCTAAGGTAGTGTGTAGGAGAAGCTAGGGTTAGAAACCCTAGCTTGCCTTGCAAGCTACCTAAGCAGTGTGTAGGAGAAGCTAGGGTTAGAAACCCTAGCTTGCCTTGTAAGCTACCTAAGTAGTGTGTATGAGAAGCTAGGGTTAGGGTAACCTAGCTTGTGGAGCAAGCTTCTCCAAACCCTAGCTTGCCTTGCAAGCTACCTAAGTAGTGTGTAGGAGAAAGTAGGGTTAGGGTAACCTAGCTTCTGGAGCAAGCTTCTCCCAAACCCTAGTGTCTCATTCTCCTCCAATGATAAGGCGACACATGGCATAACTTCTATATGCTTCTAAAAACCTAACCTAGGTGCCTTTACAAATCCTAAGGCACCTAGGAATTATTTTTACAAAGGAGAAATATGTGCTACAATATTTTTACAAAGGAAAATCTTCCACAACATTTTTATAATTTTCCACTAAAGCTTAGAGTTGTTAGCATCTTGATGTCTTTTGCTGCCTTTGACTCCTTCTGAGCTTCAATGTATTTGGTAATGGATCTAATGATTAGACCTTTCTTGGGCCTTCGTCCATCAGTTTAACCTTGACTTTCTTAGACTGCAATATAGAATAAATCCATTGTTTTAAATAAGATTTACCCAATCAACATTAATTGAACCTTAATTGAGATTATTGGTTAAACTTGGATTTAAAACATATTCTCTTACTTTGCTTATTTTTAATTATTTACAAAGATTCTATGACCTTTAAATCCAGTAAAATATTTTGCAAAGATATTCTTTAGATTTTCTTCAAGGGTATCCGGAACAGAATTTGGAAACAAAATATATGAAAGAAATTGGGAGAATAAAAATATATAGTTCTACTAGAAAGAAGATATTTACAAAATTAATCTTTGGCATATAAGGAATCATCTGATAATTGCAAGAATAATATCTGAGTTAATTTTGTGAAGAAAAGGAGATTATAAATAGAGGCTGGAGAAGGCACGAAAGAAACATTGTTGTAGAGCATAAACTCTAGTTTATTTTCTTTTGTAATTATTGTGCTTTCGTCATGAAAGGCTAAACTCCTTTGGGTTGATTCTCGTGTGATTTCACAACGAATTATAAGGTTTCTGTTTAATAAAGTTTTCTTCATTACATTCTTTGTAACATTTGTGTTATATTGTTGGTCTTTTTGAAAACTATGTTTCTGGAAAAGTATTTGTTTTTGAACATTCGTTGAGAATTCAATTGTTTTTCCTTAATTAGAGTTCTTGGTTAATTTTCTTAGTCTTAATCAATTTATTGTACGTTTAGTCAAGAGACAAAAGATATACATCTCATTGAATATGTGCTTGGATATGTATTGAATATATTAGTAGACACTTGTTTTGCTAATAAGATTTTGTTGAATTTGATTGACGTTTTTTTGATTGAGTTCAACTATGTGAAGAGAATTGAAGGATAATAATCTAAGATAACCAAGGAAGAATTTGTTGTGAAGGAACTTCAGAGTCAACCTATTTTCTTTATTATTTTGAAATCATTTGCTTTAATTTCTTGCACTATAATCCTTAAACCCTCCTTTTTTAATTTACTCTTATAACTAACTTTCTTTATTGCATATAAGTTTTGAACATTGATTGACTGAATTTACTATTGGATTCATTGGGAGACAACTTGGGGTTAGCCTTCCCTTATCTATACTATCACCTCTTTGGTGTTAGATCATCTAACACTGTGTTAGGCAGTTAACACTAGAATTCTTTAAATTTGCTCGAGAAATGACTGCAATTAAATTTGTATAGCAGATCGATGTCTATGGAAGCATGCAATATGTTGTTGGGAAGGCCATGACAATATGATAGACATGTATACCATGATGGCCTCACCAACAAGTTCTCATTTGAAAAGAATGGAAGGATAAATTCACTTACACCTTTAACTCCTAAAGAAGTTTAAACATATCAACTTGCAATAAGGGAATCAAGGGAAAAAAACATGAGACAAATCAAGTGAAAAGGTAAGAAAGATAAAGAGTTACTTGTGACATTATGTAAAGTAGTCCAAAAGTTAAAGCATGTAAACAAACCCTTGTATCTTCTTTTTGCCTAATATTGCGTGTTCAATGAATTTTGACATAGGAGTACAACTAGATAAGGAGAATTGAAAGACAATCTATAGACTCTTCAATTCCTAAATATTTAGATTTGTTTTCTATTATTTTTCCTTTCTCCTTGGATGTTAAAAAGTGCAGGGCATATTGGAGATAAAAATTCACAAAGAGAGAATCAAAGTATCTCATGGGTTCTTGATTTTTCCGTGACCCAACTTCGGGAATTTCAATAGTCATTAATTATTGAAGTGAAGAAACCTTTGTTACTTGAACATTTTTTAAATTATCCACAAAAAAAAAAGTGACATAGGACATTCTTCTATAATTATCTTGCACTCACATAGTCATATACATCATCATCACAATTATCGTTATCATCATCATAATAATAATAATCATCATCAATATCATCATCTCATTTTAAAAACAAATAAAAATAAAATGGTAAAGACCTTTTGTAGGAAATAAATCTTGGGATATGAGCATACCCATATGTAAACATGATATACTAAGTTCTTTAGTTTATGATCCTGGAAGATAGTAATAAACAATTTTCTTAGTAGTAGTAAATAATAAGCCATAACTTCAATGTTTTTTATCTTTCTCTTTGTGATGCATGATATTTATTTATTTTAAGAACTTTCCTATGGCATAGTGATAAAAATAATTATAAGTTTTGGACCATTTTTCTGTATTTGGGCTAATTGGTCTTTAATTGAAAGTTTGATTCAATTTGATGAAATTTCCATAGATTTTCCCGACTTGAGCATGTTTTGTATTTTGTCCATAACTTTGGCTACAGACCTCGGATTAACTTGTTTTTTTATGTTGTTTTGCAGATAACTCGAAGATCTACAAGTTTTATGGGAGGCTCCAAGACCAAAATTGGACTGAAAAATGGAAAAAATCATCCTTGAAGTTGGTATACAAAATATGGACAGCACTTTGAGCGAAAATAATTAATTGAGGACAGCTTAGTCATTTCACCCCAATTGAGTTGAGATCAAAACTGTGTTTTATATTAAACTAGACCTTAGGGTTTACAAAAGGATGAATATTGTAATGTTTAAAATAGTGGACAGATTGTGAACTACCAACTTGAGACGACAATTTTTGAATATAATTTATTTTACTTGCTTCTTCTTCTTCATCTTTACGAAGTACATCTTTCTCTCATTTTTGTGTTCTTTCCGCTTTTGATATGTCAACCATGATGATGAGTCGCTAATCTCTTTTGTTGAATCCGATCCCCGAAGGTTCTCCCGTTTCCATTAATCCATAGGTTAGTGTTTTGTATTTCTTTCCGCAATTACTTGTTCATTTTCTGTTTTAATCTGATTGTTATATTTAATAGTTGGATTGACTTTGTGATTGAATGAATACAGTCTAATTGGAATGTGTTGTGGAATTCCTGAATCAAAATTAAATTAGACTGATGATGTTGCTCATTATGCGATTGCATTGATTTGGCACAATAGGTGTTTGATAAAATGCTTCGCGGTTGTGGAGTGTTCGGGATGTTAAATAGATGGATGGATTCTAATCTATTTAACCCTCAAATATGATTCAGATTTTATTTAGGGCCTGTGAGGGATTTGGGAGAACCGAAGGGAGGCCGAGTTTATTTTCATTACTTGAATTTCTCTATTTTGTTTGAATTGTTTTTCTCCTCCTCCCCCCTGCCCCGTGCTATTGTTTTATGTTTTGGCTTAAGAGAATATTTGAGTAGTCTTTGGAAGAATTACCTAGGTTAGCTATATTGCAAAATCTAGCCTCCTAGTTTAATTTGGAGTGCGTTCGGCAGCGCACATCAGTGTAGAGCTCTAGAATTAGTGGACGAATTCTCCCCAAGATACGGAGCATGATACATGCAAGGATAGAGCACCCGAGGAAAAAAAGGAAGAGGAGCATGAAGGAATTACAACAAGGAGCATGGTTAGAAAATTAAAAAAGGAAGAGTTAAAGAATAAATTTTAAGGAGTAAACAAGAGGAAGAATCAAAACATTGGAAGAAGAAATCAAAAAAAGTAAGCAAATAAAGCTATTGAAGATAGAAGAAACTTGAGAGAAAGAAGGAATTGAAGGAAGCAACTTCAAAGAAGCTCCTCGACCTTTAGAGCTCTGTAAATGCCGCACCAATCATGTTTAATTACAAGGATTGCCAAGTCATCAAAATACATCATTACATCCATGCATGTAGATAACTACCAAATGCGCGTTCATGAACCTAACTAATCATCCAAGGTTAACTCCTTAATTTTGTGGAGATTAGTTTAACTTATTTTTAGATAACTTTTGTTAATCTTTTACTAATTTTTAACTTTTAAGACGTCCCATGAACATTATAAAAGGAGTTCACACCCCTTTCTACAAATTATATAGAGTTGAGTGAATGGAATAACCTTTGAAGGTGTTTTTGAAAGTTGAGTTGTCTCTTTTCTATTCTTTTCTTGAGTTCTTATCTTGAGACACTTTCTCAAGTGGTGATTATTCAAACACTTATCCTTGGAGGTTCTCCCCCAAAAGTGGTGTGTTCTTCATCATTTCTTTACCTTAATCCATTTTTAGTTTTCTTTCACTTTTTTTTTGTTGTTTCTTCCATATATTTTCATTTTGCTGAATGTTTACGTCTTCCATTGTCTCCATTGTTATGCCAACTATGTTCTTCCAATTGGTGGGTTTTGTTCTTCATCTCCTAACAAGTTGATCTAGATCCTAAACACCCTCTATAGTCCATATAACTTTTCCTGGTGATAACATCTAAAATGAGACACAATTCAGGTTCAAAAGAATTTATTGGAGTATGAGAATTCAATTTATTCTAAATCCCTATTATATTGAACAGAAGGAGTTATGCTCAATGCTAGAAGCTAAGCCTAGCACAAATCAGACTCGAGAGCAATTTAATGGAAATGCGTTGGACGCAAGAAACATAGGTCCGATGCCGGTTTGGCTTCAAAACTTGGATAATAACAAATTCTAGTTGCGCTCGATGCCACTTTAGTTGGGCCGATCATTGCAAAATAAAATATATTTAAAGGATTTTATGCATTAGGGTTATACACTCTAGAGACTCTGGATTATACACTCCATCTAAGAGTTAAGCTCTACTTGGGAGTCGTAAAAATATTGCCTTGGGATGACGGTTAGGGTTTGGAGGATTTTCCTTTTCTCCTCTTTGTATATCCATCTTCCTCCACTGTTCATCTTTTATTTTGTTGGGATTAGATGTAATTGTTTGAATTCTCATTTAATCGATATTGGTCTTATTTATGTCTTATCATAAATGTTTTTCTTTCAATATGTTAGTATTTTGTTTATGTGCTTAGGGCTTGTCATGTTGATTTGTGACTTGATCATTGATTATTAAGAATCTTGGATAATATCTTTTTGTAGTATGGAACAAAATCAAAATATTAGATGAAAGCTTGTCTGATGCAATTCCTAGCTTCACATGCTTGTTCCTAGTGCTTATTCTTCTCAAATTTGACGTTACACTGAGTGAAATGAATGGAGTGCAGCGAAATCATGTTAAAAATAGTGAGTTGACGTGACGAGATGGAGAATTAGGAAGATAATTTTGAAAGTGAGTTTAGGCCAACACTTAGGATGAAATCTAGAAAAGATGTTGTGTAATGCTCATCTAGAGAGAACCTGGACAAGAGTACAAGTGCCGAAAATATTTTGGCAGCAATTTAATATATTCGTCAAAATTATTTTACAAGAGGAGAACACCTCTATTTATAGGATAACCTTAGGCTAACCCTAACCCTAACCCTAAATTGTAAGACAAGCTTCTTAATAACTCTCCAATTCGAGAATGTTTCATGTCAAGCTATAAATGTAGAGGATCCTCTCCATTGGCATGGTGACATGTGGCAAGGACCATGGGAAGCATGTGTAGGCACCACCTAAGCCCTAACTCATACTACATGTGCTAACTTTCTCTCTCTCTCTCTTTCTCTCTCTCTTTCTCTCTTTGGGTTGGGGTTTAGTCAATATACAAGGTCTAAAAATTCAAGACAACCTATTATACTTTTTAGCCCAAATACAAGGCTGAAAATTTAAATTCCTATACTACCTTGGCCAATATAAAAAACTCAATTCCTATTTTACTTGGTCCAAAATAAATTCTACACTACTCTATACAACTTTTACAAGTAGAGGTTTTGTAATCTTGAAGCTCCAAAGTCTCTAGAGTGATCTTTTAGAATTTTAAACTTGGGTCCAAAAGTTTGTTTGGAAGCCCAAACAAGCACAATTAGGCCCAATCTCCTGATATACTCCTTATCAAAGGTATAACATAGTGACCTCTTTATTTTTGTCTCTAGTGTTAGAGGTGGGATTGCATCATACCCTCCATCTTGAAAAAGATCTGTCCTTAGATCTTGCATGAAGCTCATTGACTAGAGACTTCTTTTCACTTCATCATTTTCGACCAGGCTCAAATATCTATCTATACAACATAGAAAACAAAAGTGAAATGCATTTTATTATAAAAGCATAGAAGATTGAAGAAAGAATTACCTTTATTTTTGTTTTTAAGAGAATTTTTGTTTGAACTATGAAAGACATTTTTTGTTCACTTTGTTGCCACTACTTTATGCAATACAGTGACTTATCAAAGTGAAGTTTTTGAAAATTTTTCACAAGAATAATTAAAATTTGTACCTTTTTTCCAAAGAAGAGTTAAGAAGCATACACATTCCTTTAACACGTTCCTTTTTAGGAACTAACTTTGACTCTCCTTCCTTTAGTTTTTTCGTATTTTTATACCTTTTACTTTTTATGTTTTTCTTTTTCTAATGTTTCTATCACTTTTATTCCATCCTCTCTCGCTTGTTGAGGTGTGAGAGGACAAAGAATGATCTTATACCCTCATGCAGGAAACTAATATTGTGAATAAGACCATCATGTAAAGTTTGTTTGTCAAATTGCCACAGCCGACCAGGTAAGATATGTGTAGCCTCCATTGGTATTACATCACAAACTGCTTCTTCTTTATATTTTCTTAAGGAGATTAACACACTTACTTGGTCTTTAACTATTATACCCCTTTCATTAGTAATCCACTAAAGTTTGTAAGGTTTCAAATGGGATTTAATGGCAAAGACAACTTGCCCACCAACTTGGAACTACAATAGTTACAGTAAGAACCTCTATCCACAATCACTGAACAAATATTTTAGAAACCTTACAGTGAGTGTGGAATAATTTTCTCGTTGAGACTTTTCTAATTCATTAGGTTAACTTTTACATCCTCATCACATAACTTATGTTGGATATTTCCTAAGATATGTAGTTATTCATTGAAACTATTAAATTTGTTTTTCACTTGTTTAATGATTTAGCTTTGTTGAAATTGTAGTGCAACAAGCAATAAGGAAATTTTCAATATAGATATTATGTTATACATTGGATGAGGACTATAGTTTGTGTTTCTATCACTAACTCTAGAAATAGGTATTAAAATGTTCTAAATATTGAAAGATTTCAAAGGTTTCATATGATGATGAGTAATAACACTATTTTCCTATTTCAAGTTTTTTTCAGATAACAAGCAACTGGACAATCAAACAATAGAAGAAATTCATATGGAATGGGTAATATACTTTATTAAGTTAGAAATCAAATGTGATAATATATAGTGTTAGATGTACATATATATCTACAAAATTGATTTACGTACAGATTATTACATACGAATTTTTATCCATATGTAAATTTAGCATTACATACAGATTTTATATACGGATTTATGACATACAGATTTTACATACGGATTCATTACATACGGATTTATTATTTAGGGATCCAAATCCGTATATAATTACATACGGATCCAAATCTGTATGTAATTATCTACGGATTTTACATACAGATTCATTATCTACGAATTTTATATATGGATTTATTACATATGAATTTTATATACAGATTTTACATACGGATCCAAATCCGTTTGTAATTTACCTACGAATTTTTTTGTAGATAATATTAATAATTAATTTTATCAAAATTATAATTATTATTATTAACATTATTATTATTAATAAAAATAAATAATATTATTAAAATTGGTATATATATTATTAATATATATAATTAATAATATTATTAATATTACTATTATTTTAATATTAATATTAAAATTTTTAATAAGAGTAATTTTAATATTATATTATTAATATTACTTTTGGTATTATATTTATTAATATTATTAGAATTATTATTAATATTATTATTATAATAAATATTATTATTATTAACTTATATAATTAAGAATATCATTATTATATTTAATATTATTTGTTTAATTAATATTAATATTAATATTATTAGGAATAATAGTATTAGTATTATTAATATTGTTATTTTACTTTGATATTATATTTATTAATATTATTATTATAATTAATATTAATATTAACATGATTATTAATATTATTATTAATATGATTATTATTATATTAAAGATAATAATATTATTATTTTAATACTATTAATATTATATTTACTAATATTGAAATAATAATAACAAGGGTCATTATAAGAATAATAACAACGAGTATTTGGTTGCAAAGTTGATGTTGGTGAAGTGGTTATGACTTGTGTATATATGCTGAAGGACCTTGGTTTGAATCCTTCCCTTAACACTTTGGGATTAATAATAATGTAAGTGTTATTTATAATAAAATTGGTAATAATAGAAGTATAATAATAATGTAAATAGTAATAATAAAAATATAATAATAATCGTAATAATAAATAATTTATTTTAAAAAATATTTTGTACTTACATACGAATTTTATATTTATGTAATTACATACGAAAAAATTCGTATGTAAAATTCGTATATAAAAATCCGTATGTAATATCCGTATGTAAATTATCTACGACCATATTACATATAGATTTTTGTCCGTATGTAATCCGTAGATAATTTTAAATTACATACGAATATTTACTGTAGGTAAATGCAATTTTTCTTGTAGTGATATTATTACTTTTGACATTATAAATAATATTGATATATGTTAACTTCATTATATTTAATAAGTTTTCATTTTGTTAAATGCTATGTTTTGTAATTGTTGTTGATAGATATGAATATGAATTCATTATGGCTAGAAAGCTGGTGCAAGTATAAGGGATAACACTATAACAAGTTGAACTTTAAAAAAAAAAACACCACGTATTACATAAGTTACGACCATAACCGATGTAAAACACGACATATTACATCGATTAAGGTCATAATCGATTGGTTGCTGATATAACTAACGTAATCGATATAATAGGTCCTACATACAATAAGCAAATTAAATGAAATACTACATCGGTAGTGCCATTTTGCCCTTTCAGGAGGTACTTTGAATTGCTATTTTACGTCAGTTATTTCTCAACCGATGTAGAATACTATATCAGTTCTACAACTGATGTAGAAATTTCAGAACTTTCTACGTTGCCTACATCAACCTTTATTTTGAAATTGATGTAGAAAGTCTTCCAAAATCAATATAGAATGTCTTTTCTCTACATGATAAATGTATGTTCGTCTTTGAGTACTTGTCTACTCATATGGTGTCATAACCTTGGGTAAGGAACTTTCTAAGCCTTTCACCTATGGTTGTTTTCAACACTTTCACGGATTACGTAGAAACCAAAATATACTGCTAGGGCACGGACATTCACCGTTGAAATGTTTTGTACCCATCCTCCCTGAATTAACATGATAATAGAATAATGTCATTATTTCTTTATAATATTGTTTTCAACACTTTCACGGATTACGTAGAAACCAAAATATACTGCTAGGGCACGGACATTCACCGTTGAAATGTTTTGTACCCATCCTCCCTGAATTAACATGATAATCGAATAATGTCATTATTTCTTTATAATATTTACAGATGGAAAAGATTCACTAGGTTATGGTCCCACACAAGTCTTTCTAAGAACACCCTCATTGCAATGGTTCACTATAGACACCCTCTAACCACTATCACGCGCATCATGAATTAATAATACAAACTCATGTACAGTGTTTGAAATTAGACAACTCTGAAGAAACAAATATTTTCTCGAATTGAAGTCTTGAACTCACGCATTCTGTACATTCACTGACACAATCCATGAATAGGTGCAGCCGACGACATAACTCAACAAAATTCATCTGTTCATGAATGACATGGATTGACCAAAACCTCCGAACTATTCATATCTTAGACTTACATATATATCCGTTTCTTCAAAAAGCATAATGAAGGCATAAAGCGTTTCTTCAAAAAGCATGATGAAAGCTAATACGCTAGCTATAATACAAATCTTTCTCCCAACATTTTCCTACAATTTCGATTACATGGGACAAAGGCAACATGCTCCAAATAGAATAGGGTAACTTATCTTTTTCAATGAAACTATGCAAAAAGCAAAGTGGTCCATGGAAATATTAAATATACATGGTTCTTTTAATTTTCTCTTTGAAACGGGTGAGGTACTAGTCCCCACCCCTTCAAAAATGTCCCTCGTCCAATCCATAATCTCTCAATCCCAATACATATGGTTGTTTGTCTATGGTTATATATCATCCATCTGATCGATGACATACCAACCAATTAGTGTGTCTTGTCCTTAGCAATTTCCTCATCTTCACCCCTCTTTGGCTGTTTCTTGCACACACTTTGTCTTTTCGTCCCTCCAAGTTCTAGTACGGGTCTTTGGAATGAGGTGAAAACTGTAGCAAAACTTAGACATTTATTAAGGAAGCCTTCAGAATGAAACATCATGCTCTCAATTTATTTATGAAATCTCAAGTACGTATAGACGAGTGACAAAATAGTCGAGTGGTTCTTATCACGTGGATGTAAACAGGTATGTGTGTACATTTGTTTTCGGCTTATCATTTATAGTCTTTGTCTTCTGCCTTGCAAGAAAAATCCACCCTCTCATTTTTCCTTTGTCTTTGTTTGCTACTGACGTCCTTTTACAATTGTTATATTAAAGAGATCTATTTTGCTAATGAAAGGACGAATACGGTTTGATAAATCATTAATAATTATGTAATCAATGAGTGGGACAATAGAAATTAATGTATAAAATCAAAGTTTGAATTGTTCTACCTTTGATCCATGGTGGAAATAATCTTTTGAGTACTTTATTATAATGTTTCTACCTAACCCTTAACCAGATTAGGACACTATTAAATCATGTTAATCTAAAAAAATCATTATTTATTTTAAAAAAAATAATCACTTATATTCTATCTAATACTTTTACAAAATATATTTATTATTTTACCTACTTACATATGAGATACTCAAATTTTATATTATATTTTATTATTTTATCTACTATTTTTTTATTTGTTTCCAAATTTTATATTACATATTTTATCTACTATTTTTGTTTATTTGTTTCCAAATTTTATAATATATTTTATTATTTTATCTACTATTTTTGTTTATTTGTTTCCTTTACTTAAGAAAAAGATTCATAAAAACATATAAAAACATGTCACATCAAAGATCTCTTTTCAAAAATATATAAGCTAGTGTTTCAACAATATGTCAATCATAGAAAACACAATCCATAGAAAACACAATCCAGCTTGTACGATTAAGTGGTTTAGACAATTTCAACCAAAGACATTCTAATTGAAGATTGATAAGTTCTTTTAGCTATTTGGTTGTTTTAGCTATTTGGTTGTTTCTTCAAGATGAGAAGAACATTAAGTACATGCATGAAGTGCATTTAATATATTCTCTATGTTCAAGTTGTTCAGACATAAGGAAAAATGTTCATATGAGATGAAACTGCTCAACAGCCAGAAAAATAACAGCCAGAAAAATAATTTGCAACGACTCTTTTTTGCATGATCTAAATAAAGGCATCGTTCGAAGAGAAGAATAAGCATTCGAGCCAGTATTTACAAAGTGTTGAAACTCTAACAATCTTATTTTCTGTGCTCTAAAAGCTTTTTTAAGAACACTACTGTGTTCATTAGCAAAACCTTCTACCCACGCTAGTGAGCGAACCCTATGATCTTTTTTACTACTTCTTAAATAAACCTTATCCTAGCCAGGAGAGGTTGTTTGTGATAGAAGTCGCTTTATCTCCTATCTCCATCGAAAGACTTGGACGGATGGAATGGATGAAGAATCTTGGCAAAAGTAATTTGGTGATGCAATTGGCAGAATCAAGAGATCAATTGGTGGCAAAGGAATGGAAGAGAGGTTAGGCCAACTCTTGTTAAAGAATTCTAAGGTAGACTCCTAGAACTGCTAACCTAGAGCGAGCTCAAGTGAACAATATCGAGGCTAAATTTTGGCAGCATTTCAATTCATTCATAAGCTAAATTTTCATGTAGCATACGCACTTATTTATAATGTTTTGGACAGACCACAAATGGAGCCAATTCTGAATTTGAAATTCACATTTAAATTAAATTAAAAAACTCTCCAATGATGGATTGCCATGTGTCAACATACTTCCCATGCCTCTCCAAAATACTCTTCACTCCTAGGCTGCCTAATGGAGGTTTTGTGCGCTAATGTAAAGGTTTCAAGTGGCCTTCTTCATGCCATCCAAGCTGCTACTGTCACACTGTCCAACTCCCATGCCAAATATGCCCTTGGCATGCTAAATAAGCCCTAGGCAGATTGCATTTAAGCCCTAGGTGTGGGTGGGAAAAATTATGTTGGAAGGATCGTTCAATTTGATAAGAGTTTGACTCTGTACTCTTCATGTATTCTCGTGGCCATGGCTCTGGTAATTGTTCCTTTCCTAACCAGCCTCTTCATCAATACCACCTAAAAGAGGAATGAGATCAGTGACATTAAATGTTGTGTATACCTCATAAGTATCAGACAAGTCTAACTATTATGCATTATTATTGAACTATAAATTATTTTTTTAAAAAAAATAAAGAGAGAATGATAATCTTGATTAATCAATAAACTATAAAATCAATTCAACACAAATCAAGCAAAAGAGTCAATTAAAAATAAAACATTTCATTGAAAATTTGATCATATGAATTTCCTTAATTTGTCACGGTAAAACAATTTATTGAAATTCAAAAACAATTGATTGAAATTTCTTAACAATCAGAATACAAGAAAAATAACAAATTGATCTCGACAAACTATAAGATAATTTTTCCAGCCAAATTTCTAAATATTCAAATAAGAAAAACAATTGATTGAAGTGACAAATCAATTGATTGAAAATTTTCAAATAACAATTTTACAGAATTTTGAAAATCAAAATAGGTAATTGATTTGGACAATCAACTTATTTACATTCTAAAAAAATTAAAATGAAATTTATAAATTTCTAGTAAAGAAAATCAACAGATTAAAATTACAGATCAATTGATTGAAAATTTCCAGAAACTACTATTAACAAATTCTAAGCAATAAAGGTAAAAACAATGGATTGATTTTATATTTCAATTGATTAAATTTTTTATTTTGAACTTAAAAAAATTCAAATGTATTGAAGTCTTACCAACAAGTTTCTCTATATTCGCTTTGTTTGAAAAACAATTTTTATTAACAACTGTAGAAAAACAATCGGTTGTTTCTTATAAACAATGAGTTGTTTTCTGCAGCAGAATCAAATCAGGTGCAAAACCGATGTGTGATTAAAGAAGGGTTCAAGAACAGTAAAAAAACACACAAATTTTATATTGGTTCCCTCTTTTTCAAGAGCTATATCCAGTTTCTTTGTGACAATAGCAAAGATTACGCTAATAAATCAACGATTACATAAAAACACAAGTTCAAGACACAGTCTTGCACCCTAGAAGATTGCAAATAGTACCCTATGCAATATCCCACTACACCACTACAAAATCCATTGTAAATCCCACCTAGAAACTCTATCTAGATGAAACACCAACAACAAATACACATAGAAATCCTATCTAGATTATTTACAACACAAACAATTGAAGAAAATGAATTACAAACCAAGAATTAAACCAAATACAACACCTACAACCTATCAAGAAAGACAAGAAACACTTCCCTAAACAAAGAGGTTGTTGTATTAACGCTCTAATCACTTAAAGGCACACAAGAATTCCTCCAAGATTGAGAATCAAGGTCAATCTTTCAAAATCTTTGAAAAACCTCTCCATCAAGATGCTATCTTGTTCACAACGTGCTCTCTCAAGTGTATTTTCAAGTTTCTCACTTTTTAAAATCTAAAAAACTTCTGTTTGAAAGTCGTAGAACCTGTCCTTTGATAACAAATATGCACTTAAGTGAAATCAATGGGTTGTTTTTTCAAATTCAATCAATTGATTTAACTGAAGTATATTTCAATCAATTGATTATGAAAAATAATCAATTATTTTTCACACAATATAAAAGATTTTCATAAAAACTTATTTTTCAAAATAGATTTATACTTGTTTTAATTGAGCTCTTGCATACTTTTAACATGATGAAAGCAAGCAAACAACACACTAATTCTAAGACTCAAATCATACTCAAACTAATATTCAAACTTGGATTGATTCATCCAACCTTCAAACTTGGATTCTTGCCAACACCTCGACCGTTGAGTGTGGACTTCCTTTGGTTTGGAATTCTGTCTTTTCTTAAGTGAAGCTAAACCCAATCCCCTTCTTCAAAAATAATTTCTTTCTTTCCCCTATTATTTTTCTTAAAGTATTTCCCTGTTTGTTGTTGTATTTGATTTTTAACCCTTTCATGTAACTTTTTAATGAAGTCAGCCTTCGATACCCCTTCTTTATGAATAAACTCAAGTAAATTTGGTAGAGGTATTAAGGCTGAAGATGTAAGAGGGTTAAAACCATATACAACCTCAAATGAAGAAACTTTAGTAGTCTTGTGGACTACTCGGTTATTTACTATCCTTGTTTGTCCATCTGAATAAGGATGAGAAAAGGTTGAAAATTGAAGTTTAGTTCCTAATCTTTCCTAGAGTGTACTCCATAAATAACAAATGAATTTGGGGTCTCTATCTAACACTGTGGTTCGGGGTATCCCATGAAGTTTAACCACATCTCTTAGGAAAGAGTATAGCTATGTTCCTTGTATAATCTACTTTCTTGCAGGTGATAGATATATTTTTATTCACACTTAGAGTGTTTAACCTTGATTTTCTTAGATTATAATTGAGAATAAATCTATTGTTGTAAATAAGATTTATCCAGTCAGGATTAATTGGACCTTAATTGAGATTATTGGTTAAACTTGAATTTTAGCATATTCTCTTAATTTTCTTGTTTCTAATTATTTGCAGTGATTTTATGGGTTCCAATCTAATCACGTCTTTTGCAAAGATATTCTTCAAATTTTCTATAAAGATTATCCTCTACAATTCTTAATTGATTTAGAGCAAATTTCAAATATTTTGCAATATCTTTTGCAGCAAATTCAAGTATCATAAGTTGGATCTAGAACAGAATTTTGAAATATAATATCTGAAAGAAATTGAGAAGAAAAATCTAAAACTTTATTCAGAATAAGATATTTACAAAATCAATCTTTGACACATAAGGCAACATCTGATAATTGCAAGGATAATATATGGGAATTAATTTTGAGTTAATTTTAAAAAGAAAAGGAGATTATAAATAGAGGTTGGAGAATGCATGAAATACACACACCGTTACATAGCATAAACTTTAGTTTTATTTTCTTTTGTAATTCTTGTGTTTTAGTCATCCTCATGTAAGGCTAAACTCCTCTAGGTTGATTCTATTGTGATTTCACAATGAATTTTGAGATTTATATTTAATAAAGTTTGTTCTTTACATTCTATGTAATAGTTGTGCTATATTGCTGGTCTTTTTGAAATCAATGTTTTTGGAAAAGTGTTTGTTTTTGAACACTTGTCGAGAATTTGATTGTCTTTCCTTCATTAGAGTTATTGGAAAATTCTCTTAGTCTTAATCAATTTCTTGTACGCTTAGTCAAGAGATAAAATATATACATCTCATTCAGTATACGAGGTGAGATATTGAATATATCACTAAACACTTATTTTGCTGATAAGATTCTATTGAATTTGATTGACCCTTATTTGATTGAGTACAACTCTGTGAAGAGAATTAAAGGATAATCATATGAAATCCAATGAAGAATTTGTTGAGAAAGACCTTGACAGTCAACCTATTTTCTTTATTATTTTAAAACATCTAATAGAGTGAAAACACCAATAGTATCAAGCAAAGCAAAAGTGAAAGAATCTTTTTGTAAACCATTGTCAGAGAATTTTGTGTATTGTAATTGAATATCAGTAAAACATTTTTTATGTTTTGTTGTGTTGGGAAAATGCACTAAAAAGCAATCCCAACTTGAACTTTGTAAATGTGAAAGGCAAGTAGAAAATGGGTGTGTCATGGGGCTTCCAATGTCCCTTGCACTTTCGCCTAGGACACTACTAGTTTTACTTGCTTTCTTTAAGTGTCTTACTTTCTTCCTTTTATTTTACATTTTCATTTTAATTTTCTTATGTCTCCATGACAACTAGTATCTAAAGAATAAAGTGCCTAAACGTTACTAGACCTTCCTTTGGTCTGTAGGTTCACAAGAGAACACACTGTTTAGGACAAATTGTTTTGAAGTTTTCTTGTTAATGATATTGTGAAAGAGGACTGGGGAATAATCTATCTTGTAAAGACTTGGTACTTAAGTTGTCAAAGTGACTCACCTGTCTTTCCTGGGAGTTTACTCAAAATCCTTTCATTTTTGTTTCTTGTTAGAAACTTCACCAAAAACATAAAAATTTTATTTGTGAAAATCCTTTTATCTCTCATTCTTTTCATTTTCTTTTTTCTAAAATCTTTTTGAAATATTTTCTAAACAAAAAAAAATTAGTGATCATTATAATCATTCTAATGAGTATGGTAGTGTTAGAGATCACCATGTAGAGATCAACTTCAGAAATCACGAGGTGAGAAAATTGAGAGAAAATGAAAAAAAGAAAGGTATATCAATGGAAGAGTTAAAACCGTGTTTACTCAATACATGCAACACTAAGAGAAATCTAAGATTAAACATTGAGAGGGGTCAAATAGGAAAAGAGAACATCATAAAGACTCTTATTACCAGAGAGAAGAAAGGAGGTGTAGTAATCCTTTCTATAGTGATTTCTATCCACCACCCCCTAAACATCACCATAGGCACAAAACTCCAACCTATCCCACGAGCCTAAGGTTAACCTTCCCCCTTTCTACAGAAAAGACAATGTTGAAAATTATTTAGATTGGAAGATAAAGGTTGAACGTATATTTGAGTGCCACCAGATAGATCATGAAATAAGAGTATCTTTAGCTACCTTAAGCTTTCAAGGACCAACTTTAGAATGACCTTAGGATCCCCTATGAACCTTAGATTTGGTATTAGAATTAACTTAGAGATATCTTAAAGAAAAGACTTATGCCTTACTATTATTATATGGAGTTGATGGATCAACTTTTTGTACACTCAAACAATGAAACATGAGTGTGGAAGATTATAGACAAAAAATGGAGTTACTCATGATGAGGGTGATGCTTAAAAAATAACCTAGGAAAAAAATATATAGGTTTTTCAATGGTCTTGACCCAGATATTAGGAATAGAGTTGAGATATTACACTATAATGACTTCAATGAACTAATTCAACTTTGTCTTAAGGTAGAACAATAATATTCTCAATCTTATAGCCCTTCATAACATACTCATGAATTTAAGAGGGAGAGATACCCCTCCAATTTCATATCTAGGTTTGAAGATACACAAGACAGGGATTGGATCTATTAAGAATTTGGAGGTTCAAGTGGGTCAATTAGCAAAAGAAATGTCGGACCATCAAGAGGGATCATTATTTGCAAATACCCTGGTCAATCCCAAGGAGCGGTGCAAAGAAATTATCGCTAGAAGTGGAAAAAAGGTTGGGTTGAGTGATGGAGAGAAAAACGTGGTGGGTCAAGAAGAAAGTATAGAGTAAAAAATGAGTGAGAACGTGGTAGAGGATAGAAAAAATAAAGAAAAAATATAGAAAATGAATAAAATAAAAAAGAGAAAAAGAAGTTAAAACCCCAATTGTGAAAAAGTGTCCTTATCCTATGCTTTCAAAAAAAGAAGCTTCTTTGGTGGTAAAGAAAAATGTGAGCACCTCGACCAAGCTAAAGAAAATTTTTGGATGCTTTACTCCATCAAAGTAGGAGCCTAAGGAACTTGATTATTATAATTTAGCAATGCTATTCAAAGTTGAGAAAGTCAAGAGGCAGGCTAATACATAATTGATGGAAACTGAGCTTAAACTAGGCCTACCAATCATATTTGGTATTTGAAAGATGAGCTCCCTTTAGAGAAAATTTTGTTACAATTCATCCACCTTGAGTAGATTATCCATCAGACTTGGGACATTAAACAAGTGCTTTCTAGGAGCAACCCATATTTTAATTTTTTTATCATTTTACTATTTTTGTAGGATTTGTAGTGTAGAAATTATTCTGAACCAACACATTTCGAAGAATTTTTAGAGTGGAGGCTAAGTCTCGGGTGTGACAAACATGAGCCAGATGCATTTTGAGCAATTTGCTTTTAGGAGTGGCCAAGTCAGGCACACACCATTTGAGCCCACCACATTTCAAATGAATTTTTCTCAGCAATTGTTACGCCCAACACAACATGACCTGTGCCTGGCGCAAACATCAATTTTCGTGAATGAATTTTTTTTTATTTCTAGTGCTGAAAGATTACTTCGCTTGGGGACCGAGTCCTATTTGGAGGAGGGAGAGAGGCAAACGAGTGGTGATGCTGAAGGAAAGGAGCAATTTTCTATAGATATTTAGGAGATTGAAGGAGTTTTAAGTTTATTGTTATTTTTCTATTTTATTTTTTCTATTTTTGGTTTTTTGTGAATAACTGGAAACTTGGCTAAATAACACTTATATTACACTGATGAATGACTTAAACTAATTCGTTAATATTTGATAATAAATTGATTATGCATTTTCCATTGAGATTTGTGAACGGGTTAAGTTGTTCATGTTGTGGTTACTCTTTTATGTTTTTGTGATTGGAAATGCATTATTTTGGCATATTATGTGACAACTTTTGGTATGAATATCCAGGTAAGATTTTGAGTTTCATAGTCATTCAAGTAAGCACTATCACTGATTATTCATAATTGATTTTTATTGAGTTTCTTTGCTGACGATTCATTTACATGCTTACATATAATCAAGGCAATCTTTGTTGTCTTTATTATAGCTAGAGTTAAATAGCCAATGTTTTGAGTGAATAAAACCTTTGTACCCTTCTTGAACCTTTAGAAAGATATTACTTTTTATCCTTGAAATTGTTAGCTTTGTTTAACTACCTTACTTTTAAGTTAGGAGAGCAACGAGAATATCTGGAAAAAAATTAGAAGGAGATATGAGGAGATCAAAGGTAGTGCTTTAAAAAAAAATAGATATTCAAACAAATAAGTTTGGAGGAAAAGTTGACAATTGGTTTGGATTGAAAATATGGTAGAAATTTTTGAATTTGTTTATTGATCTCATTACTCTTTTTGCTTGAATTGTTTGTGATTATCTAGAAAAACCAGTTTTTCTTCTTAGCCTAGCTAAATTACAAGCACAATAACAGTCTTTGTGATGTTGCATTTTTTAGCCCAAGTTCAACTTAAAGAGACCCCTCTCGAGATTTTTTTCATATCAAGATTACAATACCTCTATGTAAAATTGTACGAATTAGTTTAGGAATTTATTTTGGGCCTTGGGCCTTGTAACAAAAGCCACCTAGGACATTGTTAACACTTTCTACATTCAATGACAAGTGCACCAGTCACTCATGTAGCAAGTAATAAATATATTGTTCTCTCTCAAAGGACTTATGCAATACAAAATAATAATTAAAATTATAATAAAACTAGACCAAAGAATAATTCCATAATTTAAGTGTTTATATAGGTAAATAAATTAACAAAACCGTTAAATTTTTTTTATAGATTTATGTCAAATCTAAGATGGCAGAATAAGACCAAGGATCGATGATATGAATATTGCTATAGTTAGATTTCACCGTTCCTCATTCTAATGCATAAAAATAATTACCTTCTTTTCATAACTAGTGTCAATGTTAACTCATAATAATACCCAAACCCTAATTCCTTAGGTGAATCAAAGTGTTAAGCCATGAATCAATACAACAGGCATTAAGCCCAAAATTGAAAATACCAAGATTGAAAGGAAAAAAAAATTTATATATATATATATATATATATATATAAACACAATATTGATTACATGAGTGTTTAGTAGGTTACAAATGGGTTTAGTTCGTCATAGACATGAGAACACTAAACATACAAGATGAATAGTGGAAGAAGAAGATGATTAAGCTAAAAACCCTAAAGTTGTCGGGCAATACTGACTTTTTTTTTTCTCCTCTTGCTTTGTGTGTCTAAACCAGTAAATAAGGGCTCAATAAATAGAATTTAAACGACATTTACGCCAGAACCAACTTTAATGGCGTTGGGCGTGACTCTTCTTGCAAAGAGCCACGATCCAACTCGCTCCTGGCTCAACTTTAATGGTCCCAGGCACGACCGTGTTGATTTTTCTCTTTTTCTTTGCATTCTTTAATGGGCCTTTTATCTTTTCTCCTCCTTCGTGGGCCTTCTGTGTATCCTTCTTCATGGGCTTTAATCTCTTTGTCTAAATAAAGTGCTTTACGTTCACGTTTTAAAACAAAATAAGGGAAATTAGTGTAACTTACCATTCTTAAACAGGAGTAATCTATTAACAAAAATCTAATAAAATTGAGAATTAAGAAGGGTTCAAGTTTAGAAAAAGTTGATTTCATAGTAAAAATTAGGTCTAAAAATATGATAAAAATAAATGTTATCAGACATCCACCCATGACGAGGCTTGCAAGTCCCCAAGTAGGCACCACATATGAAGCTTAAATCCAAGTAAGTGTCACATGTGAAGCTTGTCATCCAAGTATCTTCATGTCACTTGTGAACCTCTCATTAACTTGGGTTGCAAACTATCTTTGGAACATGTCAGCTTGTGAGTGGATAGGATTTTAAAGGTTGTGCCACGAGTAACTTATGCACATGTCAGCTTGTAAGTGGAGGGGATTTTTGAAGCTTATGCCATAAATTTTGTAAGATTATTTGCTCATGTAATTTTCTACTTTGAATTGAGTAACGAAATTTATGCAATTTGAAAGACTTCTACTTGTCTTAAAGTTCTCTCTAGAGTAGTCCTTTTTCTACACGCCTTATAAACTCCTTTTAGTGTGTTGACCCAGTCTCACTTAGATTCTAAATGCTTTCCATCTCTAAAAATTATGACATAATATCTGCACTTACTTCATGCTTTCACCACCTTCATATGCAAAAAAAAAAAAATAAACAAATCAAATTCAAGTATAGAAGAAGAACAAGGCTAGACGTATGGATTCACTTCCATCAAAAGGAGTTGATGGACAAGCTGCATAGACTCCAACAAAGAAACATGAGTATAGAAGAGTATAGACTACAAATGAAACTACTCATGTTTAGGGAGAGGATTAGGGAATAACCGCATATCACAATTGCTAGGTTCAAAAGTGGACTGAATTATAAGATGAGGGGTAAGGTTTAATTATTGCATTGCAATGACTTAATTGAACTATGCGTAAGGGTAGAACAATAACGTAGAAACGAGTATACCATTAGAAAGGACTACCTCGCCACCTCTTACCTAAGAAGGATTATAAGAGGGAGCGATACCCCTCCAAATATAGATATGAAGGGTAACATGGGATAAAGAAAAAGCAAAAGAAAAAGAAAAAAAAGGTAGAAAAATAAAAATATAGAGAGTCTTCCAAAGAGACTACAACTAGAGATGACATTATTTTAGATGTTAAGGCAAAGAAGACTCTAAGTGTCCCAACAAAAAGGCTATGTACATTGTTGAACATGAAATAGTTAGCCAAGATGAATGGAAATCTTCACCTAGTGAAGAAGATACTCTAGACTTTAAGGACGACTCCTTCCCTTGCAATGGAGAATAGGCTTCTTGAAAGCAACATGTTGATCTTGAGCAATCTCAAAGAGAGAACCTATTCCATGCAATGTGTAAAGGTTTGAAATTACTTGTTCTGTAATTGTGGATAGTGGCTCATGTTGTAATTGTAGTTCAAGGTTGGTAGACAAGCTAGCCATAATTGTTATTCCCTATCTTAAAACTTATAAACTTTAGTAAAGATAATGGTGGAATAGTAGTTAATGAACAACGAAGTATTCCAATCTCCATAGGCAATTATAAAGATAAAACTTTGTGTGACGTAGTTACAATAGATGTTGGACATATCTAACTTGGCAGGCCATGACAATATGATAAGCAATCTATCTATGATGGCCTCACTAATAAAATAACTTACACTCATAAGGGGAAAAATATTGTCTTGTTTCCTTTCACAACCTAACAAGTGAAAAAGGACCAAATATTCATGAGAAAAAATGCAGTACAAGAGAAAAGAGAGAGAGAGAGAGAGAGAGAGAGAGAGAGAGAAATAAGTTAAAAACTCTCACACCTAAAATAAAACAACAGAAGGATCTGAATTTGGAGGTTTGTGTCCCCGCCAAAAAGTTTTTCAACAAAAGTTCTTTGAAAAAAATAAAGAATAAGAAATATCTTCTGTTTGAGCAACTTTTTTTCTTCTCTATTGTAAAGAGACACTTGCTACCATAAGTCATGAACTTAAGTCTCTACCATTTGGGGGATAAAAAGATTTCAAAAAAGCTTTATGATTTGTTCCTCAAAGATGTTTCTCATGAACTTTCACCTTTGAGGGGAATAGAACATTAAATAAATTTAGTTCTTAAAGCCAACCTACCCAATAGCCCAACTTACAGGACTAACCTCAAGAATTTAAAGAGATAGAGTAAAGTAAGTGACTTGTTGAAGAAGAGTTGGGTACAAAAGATTATCAGTTCTTGAGTTGTCCCAATGTTGTTGGTCCTTTAGAAATATGGGTGTTGGAGAATGTGTACAAATTATAAGGCCATCAAGAAAATAATTTAAAATATAGGCACCTAATCCCTAGACTAAATAACATGTTGGAAGAGTTGTAATGAGCTAACATCTTTTCCAAGATTGACCTTTAGAATTGTTACCACCAAATACGAATTAAAGAACGAGAGGAATGAAAAATTGCTTTTAAGACAAAGTTTGGACTATATGAATGACCACATAGGGCATCTTAGAAAAGTCTTAATTATTCTAAGGGACTATCACCTCTTTGCTAATCTAGAAAAATGTACTTTTTGTAAAGAAAATGTAGTTTGTCAAAGTTTCAAAGTTGGGAAGGATGGTGTTCATTTATACCCTAAGAAAATAAAATTTATCCAAGAATGATCCACCCCTATAAATGTGGGAAAAGTCTGAATCTTTCATGAGTTAACTCATGCAGCCATTCTAGTTCTTCCACTAGTGCAAAACACTCTTTTTGTGACTAAATATTACATCAGTTTTTAAAAAATTGTTGTAAATCAAAACATAGTGGAAATTTTGTAATAAATTACACATATATTACTTTGGTTATTTGGTGAACTGATGTAAAATCACACTCAAGCCCCCAATTATATCGATTATGTATTGAACTCGTATAAAATTACCCTCAATTACATCGGTTATTTGGGCAAACTAAAGATATAGATAAGGCTCCAAAGTCAAATACAAGGTTTCAATGTTCAAATATAGGGTTTCAATCACCCTCATTCTTCTTCTTTCACACTTTGTTCTTCACCACTGTTCACTAGCATCTGTCCCACATCGCCACCGACAATGTTTCATTTCCAAGTATTGTCTTCTCATCACGATCATCATCACTACAAAAGCTCACGATCTCCTTTCATAGCAATGGATTTATTTGGCTTGCATCTTTCCCTGCATATCATCATGGATGTAGAGTACTCGATGAGCCTCTACCTCCACTGTGAACCTTAATCGTCGCTTGGTTCGTTTTACGTCATACCCCTTATCGCTTGCCACATTTCTCTTTGCAATAGATCAGTGGTTTTAAAAATTAATCAAAATAGTTAGAAATTTATTTTTAATCTAAATCTTTTAGTCTATATTTGATAGTGAAGTTCTAACATAGCATACAATTATTATAGATTTTGAGTTGAAAAATTTAGTGTGAAAATTTTTCAAATGGTCATAACTTTTGATAAACAAATTGAAACGAGCATGCGTTAAAAATGAAAGTTGCTCGGAATGAGGTAAGGAACGTAGTGGCCAAAATTGAAATAAGATTGCGGTTCCAAAATTCTACCATTAACTATTAGTTTTCTATTTATTTAATATTTATGAGGTATTTTTTAGATTTTAAACTCTTACCTCACATATCTAAACTTGCGAGAAAATTCTAAATTTTTTTGTGGTGTTTCTTTCTATGAATTACTGATTTATAAAACCATTACATTTTACATATTTCATATTGATATCTAGAACTCATCACCAGGAGTCCTTACATTGCATAAATTTTTTTATGTTAAATTCTCTTGAATCATTTTTAAATCATCTAACACAATCAGCTACTTGACATTGTAGTTATTCAACTATGAATAATGTAAATGCACTTTAAACTTTTTATGTTATTTAATGGAATGATGTTTGAATCATTGGATACAGACACAATTGAAGAAATTTGTCAAGAATGGCTTGAATATTTTATACATTAGAAATTAAAACTTATTATGATTTACAAATGTGTGGTACACAAACACTATCTTTTCATTACTTTTGATTATGTTATGACGACTCTAATTTTCCTAAGTTTTCATTTGCATAAGTTTTATTTTTCCTAGTATTTTGGTACGTTTTTACATGTTGAAAAAAATAATAAATTTGACAAAGATTATATTAAAAAAGCATATATATTACATTGGTTGTTGCATTAACTTATGTAAAAAGTTACATATTACATCAATTTGAGGGGAGAACTGGTGTAATATGTGAACCATGAAGATATATCACATCAATTGTAGCTATAACCAATGTAAAGTCAGATGTTATATTGGTTCCAGCTTACAATCGATGTAATAAGTCATATTTTTTTTTGCTCTTTTAAATCAACTAGTATTTAAACTCAATATATTTGCATATTTTACATTAGTTTAGGAACCAATGTAAAATTTAAAGCACTTTCTGCATTGTTGGCATCTACAATGGTGATGAAACCGATGTGAAAACTCTCCTATAACCGAGGTAGAATGTATTTTTGCACTAATGTTCTTGACTTTTCCAAAACTTTTGAACTACAGTATGATGCCTCTTGGATTGGAATATGTGCAATCTTACTTCAAGATGGTCATCCTATTACTTACTGAAAATATATTTGGCTGAGTTCAAGAGGGGGGGTGAATTGAACTTTAAAAGATTTTTGTCAATTTAAAACACTGAAAACAGTTTAGTGAATAGAAAACCTTTTTTTGAATCTCAATGATAAAAGATTTAAGGTGCAGTGGTGAAATAAATCGATTTCAGGTACGAATAAATCGATTTATTTTGTTGGCAGAGAGCAAATTTCAAACAGCACACACACCAGTTGAATTTTATGCAGCAGAAATGATTCTAAATAATATTATCCAGCAAAGACAGTATGAAGCAAATTAAATCACACAATTTCAAAGTAATATATCACACAGATTCAATCACACCAAATTGCACACAAGATAGAATACAAAGAGAAATACTAATACTCAATTTGCAAGTTTATGTAACTGAGATATATCAAAAACAATATCAACCAAGAATGTCAAGTCCAATGCAACTATATCAAACACAATAGTTTAGTAGAAACAATATAAAAATGATCAATGCCAAAGATTCACAATCACTTCAATAGTATCACACCAGCACACCAAAGACAATTTTACAAATCAGTATTGAAATACTTATTTTGGATTTCAAAAATTAAGAAGAATTAACACTGCTACTATCAAGATCAGATTGGACAACCACTAAGATTGAGAACAAATATTGAAATTCAATTACTACAATAATAGCAGTTCAACAATATTATTCAGAATTCAATTAGAACAAATCAGTTGTGATTTTGGAATCAAAAACAAAGACACAATCTTTGCATAAGAGTCACAAAATAGATTACAATTTAAGGTTTTAGTATAATATCAAAAACAGATTGCTTTTCAGTTTTAGAGATGTTACAGACCCTTGTGAAGGAAAAGTTATACCCTATTCAAATCACAAAAACCAAACCCAATTAGCAGTATAGCAATTTAAACCAATTACTCTTCAGATTATCAAGAATCAATTTTATTACCAATTAATTCCAATGAGCAGCACAAGAACAGTTTAGAAATGAAAGAGTAAGGTCAAGAATAACAGAACAAAGTCAGTTATACTGGTTCACCCTTCCTCAAGGGCTACGTCCAGTCTCCTTTGCCCCTCAAGCAAAGAAAGTTTCACTATATCAATTAATTGTTCAAGTTACAATCAATCACACAATTCCTACTCCCTGTAAGAATCAAGAAACCCACTTAATTGATCAACTACTCCCTGCAGTCCCCCAATCAATTCAGCAAACACACAAGGCTAAATCCTATAGCCTAAAACAGTACAAACATTCAAGTGTTTTACAGAATTACAAACAATCAATGCATATCTTGATACAAAAAGGATCAAGAATGGTTAAGAAAGACTCCCTGATTGGTGCGCAGAAGAGGCCTTTGCATAGTCTTGAAGAATTCCAATTGCACAATAAATTAGTCAAGAGCGATTCTTCAAGAAAAAACCCTAATTGATTTTTGATCAATAAATTCTCAATTACCCAAAGTGTTTTTCTCACAGTGATCTCAAGAATTGACTCTCAATTTCTATAATTCAGACTCTGGCGCACGTTAGAAACCTTGCAGTTTTTATAAAGGAAAAACCCCCAATTCTGTTTTTCATAAATCAGTTATTTAAGTTCTGTCAGACACGAATAAATCGATTTCATGAAAACTGGAATCGATTTATTTTTGTCCAGTGCAGTGTATTTCAAACCAGTTTGCACCAAACTTTAGCTAGCTCACTTTGATTAGTTTTTAATCACTCTTAGGCCATTGTGCTGGTAGAATTCTCCTCAATTATGCATAGGTTCTTTGCCAATCCAGCTCTCACTCACTCACACAAGATCAAATCCCAAATCTCCTCCAATTGCTTGCTTGCTTGCTTTGTCTTGCTTGTTTTGTCTTGCTTGGCTTCATCAAATCTTTATTCTTGTGAGAGTAATAACACTTACTTTAGTGAAAGAATTTGTGGATGAATACCTACTAATCCACCTATGATAAAAAAAAAAACTTCTTTTGTTATCGCCTAATGGGTTTTAAACGTTGAGAAGCATTAAATGCATTGCATGCAACATTAATTTATCTTCTCTTCTTCACACAATCTCTTTAATAACTGATAATGCTTATCGTCTTCGATAGGAGAATCATGTTTTCTTTTTGAACAGCCAATAATAAATTAAATTAAGAGGCACACTTTAAGGGTGCACCAACCCTTATACACGTGACAAAACCAGGGGCACCAACCCTTCAATACTTGGCACCATCAGGACAACCTATGTAGTTCAACAAGATAACAAAAGTACAAAGTAGACCGACCTAAAAGGATCTCAAAAACCAAAAGGATATCTACCAATACACATGTACTCCCCTACAAAATAACAAAAAGGCTAAAAACAACATTGTATGAATTGTCCCAACAATAATCCTTCACTCTGTTGGAATTCATTACTGCACTCGTCTTCCTGTAGGAGTTGAGTCCCACAAACATCAAAACCTGCAGAACAAGCAACCTCCTATTGAACACTACATACCCCAAATTCAGTCACCACCCCTCTGAAAGCCTCCTGCACAAACTACAAACCTAAACCACTAAAAGTATACACTTAAGACGTGAGAAATGCCAGTCAGAATCAGAGATGGAGTTTCTCTTCAACATGTACCTAATCCAAAGCCACCCCTTAAGTTGTGCTAGACTAAAAATTTCTTCAGCATCCACTACCCCTCCATTGAATACAACCTTATTTCTATGACTTCAGATCTCGGATACAATAGCTACCCACAAACCTTTCCATACTAAATTGACCCTATTGCTATGACCCATTCGATGAAAGCTCTAAAAATGCAATGTGATATCCTCATGCCTGACTGTCACATTCCAAAATCATGTATGCCAAACAATGGTAAAAGTTCACATCGTATAATACAAACAACTAGACCATAGTTGAAAATAGCTCGTGTCAAGAAAGTTGGCGAATGTAACAACTTTTGCTTAAAATCTAAGAGATATTTGAATGATACTTTGTTTCAGCATTGTTTGTTTGGTGATAAACATCAAAGACATTTTCTGAGTGATAGACTTCAAGCTTCAACAATATTCTGAGTTTAAGTCAGGTTATAGTCTTTATTGTCTTCATATGCAGTTATCATCTAATCTTTATCTATTTTCAATTAAACGTAGTTGGTGTCTACTTTGTGCTCTTATCACTTGTCAGATGATGCACTTATATGATCTTATCTTCATCTTATCAAACACAATTCATGCTTTGTTGGTTTAAGAACTTAAGTAGAACAACAAGGTGTTGGACTTTTGCTTTAACACTATGTCAGTTAAAAAAAATCTTCATAGTAAGTCCAACTTATTAAGTTTGTTGTATAAACACCATCATAGAATGTGAAAAAAATTGTGTAAAATTTGATTTTTGTACACCACCTTTTAAGACAGTTCTAATGAGAACCATCATAAAAAGTTTGATTTACTATGATAATTTTAGTAATAAGTATCATATTACCTTCAATACATATTTTTAAATGTCAATTTTTATAATAAGTATTTCTAGAACTGACATAGAAAGTATCACAAACTATGACAATTAGTGTCATAACCATCGTAATAAGTCAGACTTTTTATGCTAATTATTATAATAGCCATCATAAAAATATAATTTTTTAAATTCTTTTATTTTACCAGGCAACCTCCATTCATAATCATTCACCTACATGTAATAATTTACAATCTCTACACAAACTAATTCATCGATATTTAACTAGTATTGACTAATTGTACTAAAAAGTTTAAAATATAACATTTAGTTATATATTTAAATAAGCTAAAGAATTTTACAACTTATAAAAAACACTTAAAAAAATAAGCTCATGGCATCTTAATATCTTCTATATTTTTATCCTTTAATCGGAATGAAAATTTACAAACATTGATGCATTAGAACTATTAACAAACTTAGTAACAAAAAAACAATAATAGAGAGGGCATCATGAGAAGAAAAATGAAAAAAAGAATAAGAGTAATCATTCATCAAGATGTGATGAAAAACAAGCTCCACCTTAGCTCCACCTTAGCTCCACCTTAGCTCCAGTATGGAGGAGGAAGATGTTAGAAGTAGTATTTATTGAATTTTTCAATATGTAGTAGTGATTTGTTTAACCATTAACTAAAGACATCTAGTGTTTTTTACATCATTCGTTCCATCAAGTTACTAAACAAAACACTGCATATATTGTTTCTTTCAACAATAAAGGGCATATATTGAAAATAGTTGTATTTTCCTACAAAAAGAACCTACATGTCTTTGTCCTATTCGAATTTCGATGATAATTTAAATTATATTAATTAAAGATTTATCCATAATAATCAAATCATTGAATAAATAATTTTTTTTCATAAAACTCAAGTCAGGAATTAATATAAATTTTGGCATTCTAATGAGGTTCACATCTAAATTATAATATCCGTTAATCATGTATCATTACACGAAAATATTATTAAAAGAGAAAAAGAAAAAATACAATTCTTATAGAAAACTAGATCAATATGCAACAAGAAGAACATTCTCATTTAAAACATAAATAATTATGAAAAAAAATTCAAGCTAATAGAGTAAAACAAAATACCATAAAATCAAGACCCTCACAAGATTGATCAAAACCCTCACAAAATACCATAAAACCAGGACCCTCACAAACTATTTTAATATTCTAAAAAATTATGTTTGACCCCATAAGATTAATTATCAAATTGTCGATAAAGACCGTGAAAAAAATCATAAAATATATAAAATATAAATATAAAAGTAAGAAAGTTAATAGTACTTTTTATGACATTGATCTAAATTTTTAGACTTTTAATACCTAAATTTAAATATTCTAAAAAAAATATGATTACCCACTCAATTAATTAATTATAACCATATATTTATTCAAGTTATGTGAGTACACCTTATCTCTGCATATGTATACTATTAAGTTTTAAAATAATTATTTTAACGTAATGCAACCTTAATCATCATTATTAATATTTTTATTTTAATTTGTTAATCAGTAATTAGCAAGATCCTATATATTAGCTTTAAGAATTGAGATGCGAGTGGTTATTGGTTATTATTAAAATAAAACACAACTTGTTTATGTTTAAAACAATTAATTTAAATGCATACCCTATTGGCACTTTAAAATCATCAAAGGTGTTCGCACAGTTTAAAATGCAATAAAAATACGTAGAAGGACAAATGGCCACTGAAACTTTAACAAAAGATGCTGATATACTGATACCACTGTTGATTTTATATATTTATCCTATAACTATCTATATTGTTAGTTTATTATTATATAATATTTTATTAAACAATTAATTTAACGTATTGAATGAATACTGGTGTCAATAAGATAATTTTCCTTAACAAATAAATTAAGAAATGGCCATTGAAATACTGAAAGCTGTGCAGTTTTGATTTCTAGCATGCTTTAGTGGAGGCAGGAAAGACAACTGTGCGTGGAGCTCAGCTTTTTCAGGAAGGAAATGAAGACTAGATCAGACAAATGCTTTCGCACATAATTCAACGTCCATAAATTTTGGTGAACATTTGATTTATTCCGCCTATTTCTCTCTTTTTCCTTCTAACCCTTCGACTGCTGATATGTTAACACAATCTTCATTCCATGACACTTTTATATATTATTATTTTATTATTTATATAATATTTTATTACATAAAGCAAGTGTTAAATAAAGATAACGAATGAATAATGATGTTAAAATATGATATCTCTAACCCCTGTCGCCTATATTATAACTTACAAGCACCATTTTGTCCAAATCAAATAAAAAATATTAATAAGTTATTAGTAAGAATAATTCAGTGAATTAAATTCCTTTTCTTTCAGAAACTTAATTTATAAATTGATTTTGTAAACTCAATGTATAAGATAAAGATAATTCTTATTTTATTAAAAAAATAATTTTAAATCTAGTTTATTTTCACAAAATCAGATTGTAAGTTAAGAACTATTTTTACTCATATAATTTTAAATTAATCTTATATCTAATTAATAGAAAATTTTAATTACCTTAAATTTTTTAACATTAAAAATTTCGATTAAGATGGCCATGAGATTCCAAATAAAGAAGAAGTGGTCAATAAAACTTGTGGATTTGCCTCACCAATAATAAAACAGAAAATAAAAAGAAAGCATAAATTCTCTAACTTAATTTATGAAAATCCGATCATATTTTTTTATAATGTTAAGCTATATATGGTTGCATTAAAAACTAAGAAACGATACTGTTTTTTACCCAAATAAGAAATTATAATTTTGGGTAGAAACGGATCTCATTTATAAGTATTAAAAATGGATTTCATTTACAACTTCATTAAATTTTAAATCATGCAAATTCTAATATTCAATGATGTTGATTTATTTTTATTGTAATATTTTTAACATGTATCACTTATTCCAATACAAGTTGAGAAAAAGCAAGCACATATCACTTTATTCCAAAATGAACCATGCAGAAAAATAAAGATTAATTAGACTCCAAATATATCTCACGATTAAAAGCCAAACAAAATAATAACGTGTAACTAAATTCCCACTATTTACCTTGCGTTTATAGCTAATTCAGGGGCAATTCGTCACAAAACGCATTTTAAAAGGAAAGGATATAAAGTAATTTTTTCATATGTCACACAAGAGACGAATTTTAGGATATCAGAGTATGTTTCTTTGAAGGAACAGTTTAAAGATTTTACAACTTCTATCATTACTTTTTTCTATACATAATGAAAAGTTTGTGTTTGTTTTTATAACTTTAAAACACTAAACATGTTTACATGTTTATTTCATACTTTCCTTATAAGGATGTTATGTTGAACAGCTTGCTACAAACAAAGATTGAGACAAAACAAAACTTGTCATATTTCAATGGTACTATATCGCATGCATTTAACCATTTCTGTATCCTTGCACCTAATTATTGAATGCGATTAATTAGGGTAAAAGTGATGAGTAACCAAAGCCTCAGATGCATAGATACATAAGCAATAAATTGAAACATGCCGTACGTTGTGGAATTAAGTTACATAAAAAATGAAGGTTTTGGACTGTAGGAAAAGTACAGGGAAAGCAATTTAATGCAGTAGTGAGTCTGAGGCTCTAGTAAAAGCAAAGTTGCAGAACTGAATCTATTTGTTGGTTAACTTAAAGAGTTTGTTGTTTGGAAGATAGCAACCACTTGGTGAAGTTGTGCAGTGTAGCTTCGTCGGCTCTGTAGTACTTTTGTGTGAATTCAAGCAAATTCGACCATGTGAAATCTGGATACTGTTTTGTCCCATCCCTACGCACAATATCCTCTGGGGCTCTCACCACTTTGTCCTCTTTCGGGCACAGAAAGAATGCCAAGGACCTCCTCTCTTTGTACTTGTTAACCACTGCCCTATGCAGGCAACTCTTGTATCTCCCATTTGATAATGCCTGAACAACCAACAAATAAGTTAAGATCCATGCACATGATTCCTTCTCTAACCAGATTCTTTATATCATCTAAAACACCCTCATCTCCTCCATATATGGAATACAGGTATGTGTTCAAGATTATTCGTATGTGTTCTTGCATGTCGTGACTTGCAACCCCCTAATTTGTCATTTTAAGGGTTTCCCTTGCATACATGCAAACGCAACTTTTTTAGTCTCTACTCTTGACCGTTTCCTATTGCTTTCTAAAGCTGACCTCATCTTCTGTTCATCATGTAATAAAATAGTTTTGGCACTCACTGCTTTTATTCCTTCTTCTGGACTTTGTCAAAGCAAAGTCTTTTAACCGTGTTATAGAAAATTGTATGATTTCTACCGGTGAGGTATGAAGATTGGTGGCCAAAAATAAGGATAAAAGGATAACAGCACGTGCAACTGTTCCTTGCACAAACAGATAAGAAGGTAAAAAAGGTCTTTACAAAAGGAAAAAAAAATAGACAAGAAGATTAATATGAGTGTTGTATATTTGTGAGGTTTGACCATCTTGAAATCTAAAACAATTTTTGAATGTTGGCAAAAAACAATTATTTTAGTAATAGATCATAAAGTGTTTGATCATAAAAATAAACATTGAAGAAGAATATTACTAAGTCATCCTTTTGTATTATGTAAGAACCGTGATATATTCGTTAAGTAACTGCAAAACCAAAAACAAACATTTAATAGAAAGAAAAACAAAAATCTCCTTATTGAAATTTAAATAATAACCTATTTCATATCTTTTTGTGAAAAAAAAAATTATGTGGATAAACTTGTTTATCTTAGAATTAAGAATAATTTAAATTTTAAATGTTAGTGTTATGTTATCTATTATTAGTTTCATAGGTTTCAACTTCTAAAATGTTTCGTTTGATCTAAGTTTTCCTTTTTCTATTTGGAGTTTGTTTTGCATTTTTTTCTATATAAGTTTGGTCTGTCCTTCTATGTTTTCATTCTTATCTCCTTTTTTTATGACATAATTCATGTAATAATGAATGATTGCTAAATTCATAATAATGCTTAATATGAGTTATATAAAAAAACAAAAGTTTGGCAGTGGAGCTACTCAAGCACCATTTTTTATGCGATGCAAAATTACGTCAGTTAATCTTTTCATATAGAGATGTGATGCATTCATGCAAGTTCAGTGCAAAGAGTGATGGTGTCAGACATGCTGCAGAGAGAACCAATCTTGATACACCAAACTATATCTGCGCTTTTAATTGACGGATTTGTCATGTTGCAACAGATAATGAGGCCATGCTGGACAGTAATTGATAGCCACAAAGTCACAAAGTAAGATATATATGCAAGCAGAAGATTTGTAACTATTATGCATATGTAACGCACCGTGAAAGTATCACCAATGTTAACTACAAGAGCACGAGGATGAGGAGGAACCGTCTGCCACATGTTGTCTGCAAACACATCCAGCCCTCCAACTTGGTCTTGGTGAAGAATGGTGAGAGATGTTGGGTCACAGTGTGGTCCTGTTCCCAGTGCAAGACTTGGCTGCTGGCATGAGGGGTAGAAGTTGCATCTCATTACTGAACAACCATCTTCAAACAACTCCTTGTAATGCAACCTATCCACTCCCAAGCTAATCGCCAAAAGCTCCAACAGCTTCATCGCCAACTCCTTCATCGATTCACAGTACTTCTGAAATACCACTCTGCCCAATGCACAACAAATTAGTACTTGCTATACTTAGTTCAATTCTTATACGTACATGGCTTGTACTATATATATATGAACAATGAAAATTCACATGATTTGATGTTAATTAACTATTACTTCATATTTGGGATATGTTGTTGTAAAATAAATCTTAGAAAAAAAAAATTACATTTTTGGAAACTTATCTCTTTTCAATACAACACTGCTGTTTGGCACGAATAGCACCTACGTGGATCATACCCTTTTTAAAAATTTAAGTAAAAAGTATATGAAACAAGTTTTGACCGAAAAAACACTTATTGGAGATATAAATCATTCAAGATCTTCATGTGTGCCCAAAACGAGAGAAAAGTGGATCAGAGACGTGGAATTCAGAAGCTATACAAATCAGCTAGCTTCTGTCCAGATTTGAGAATCAAAACGTTAGTCTTCCCTGAAATGACGCACTACCAAGCAAGCTATAGTGGAATATATTTTGACAAGACGTAATATAAGAAAAGAATAATATATGTAGTGCTAATTGGGTGTATGCACCATGCTGGCCTTCACATATATGAAAACCATTTAATGCTAACTAACATTTTTCTAATATTTATACGCATATATATATACCGACACACACACATAACAGTTGATTAAAAGATAATAAAATAAGACTAATAATTTCATAACATGTAGGTGCATTTAACCACAATCATAAACGTTCAACTCCTTCTTGTGGTAGTGGACTCATTCTCTTAATAAACAACTAGGATTCAAATTATGGGAAAAGGAAAAAACTTAATTTAGAAAATCCTTTAAAAGTGACTAACTAGCATCAATGAAAAATAAACAGATATATTCAACAAAAAACTGTCTTACCCTGCTTGTTCAAAGTCTTTTCCTAAGGTGGAGTTAAAGAAGGTAGTGACAACGGGCTCTAAGGTGTTGTTATCATGGAAGGGGAAAGAAAGGGTTTCTTTCCAAGGCAATTTGGAGGAGAACCGGTCAGCATGTGCACCAGAATAGCCCCAGACAGAACCAGGAGTCTTATGAATACTAACTTTTCTGTTAATTGGGAGCTTAAAAAAAGCATCCATTTGTTCATACGCTTCAGCAATGAGAAGAGGATCAATCCCGTGGTTGATAACTTGGAAGAACCCGTGGCTGGAGCATGCCTTGCGTATGAGCTTAACGGCAACGTTCGTGGCCTCTTCATCACCTCTCAGGAACCCTCCAAGGTCCACCATGGGGGCTTGGAACTCCTCGTTCGCGTCCACTACACACTCCTTAGGCCAAACGAAGCTCATGGGAACGTGTGGCTGCATTTGCAGCCAAGAGGGGTCGAAGAAACGGCTTTGAACTTCTTGGTGGTTCAGGGATGACACCATACAGAAACCTGAATTCATTGTGAGAACTTGTAGGTTTAGGTAAGTAAGAAAAGAGGCTACACGAGAAAATAAAAAGAGAGGGACTTGGTGGAGTTAGAGCACAAAGGCCAAGAAGTGGCATGTATTTGTAGAGTTGAGACATGGAATAGTGCGACCGTGAATCACTACAAACAAACGAGAAAACATTTGGAGTAGAATCCGGTTCTTTTTCCATCAAGATATATCCTAGATTTCACTTCTACATGATGTTTGAGTAAATTCTAGTATAAAATTGTTTCCCTAAAAAATCCAATTCATACGAAAAATTCAACCTCAAGTTTAGTTAGTTATTACCAAATTGGACGTAAGTGGAACTGAGTTTAAAGAAATTTAAAATAGAAAACAAATTGGAAGTGCGTACAAGTGTACGATGTAGGGGGTTTGTTGTTCACGCGCCTTTATTTTGTCCAGAGGTGTTTTTGGTCCAATTCGGTTGTTGTTGTGAGAATTATTTGTAACCCATTTTAGGGCGAACACTCTTTTTAGGGTCACATTATTACATGATTTTTTGCAACTATTCCTTTACATTGTTGAAAAAGATTTGCGCGGCGAATGTGGTAGGAGAATACTGTTTATAGATTAATTATATAGAAGGGACAAAATGGATTAAGTATATGGTGTACTAGACTTAAAAGGCTCTCACGACATCCTAATTAAAGTGTTTGGATTAAATGTCCGATATAAATTAAAGATCTATTCATTCTTTATATGTATAATGGTTAGAGTACTCTTATAGAAACTTAAAGAGTTCTTTTCTTTCTATAAAATATATTTGAAGTATTAAAAAAGTAATACTAGTAGAAAAACGATATTTAATCGCCATTGTATAAGGCTTACAAGCGCGGTTGTGCAACTGCAATGGATTCAACCGCGATAACAAGTATTGAAGATACAAATGCAGTTGTACAAGCGTGATGAAAAGTATAACATACCACCGCAGTTCTTCAGAAACCGCGTTAAAAATGGCTCAGAGTGTGCTAAAGTAACAAAAACTGGCACATACCAACACGGTTGTAGAGGGAACTGTGCTGGTATGTGCCAGTTTTTTTTTTTAAATGGCAGCAGTAAGGCTTACAAGCACGGTTGTGCAACTACGATGGATTCAACCACGATAAAAGGTATTGAAGATACAAATGCGGTTGTACAACCGCGATGAAAAGTATAACATACCACCGTAGTTCTTCAGAAACCGCGTTAAAAAATGGCTCAGAGTGTGCAAAAGTAACAAAAACTGGCACATACCAGCACGGTTATAGAGGGAACTGTGCTGTGCCAGTTTTTTTTTTTTTAAATGGCAGTAGTAAGGCTTACAAGCGCGGTTGTGCAACTGCGATGGATTCAACCGCGATAAAAAGTATTGAAGACACAAATGCGATTGTATAACCGCGATGAAAAGTATAACATACCACCGCAGTTCTTCGGAAACCGCGTTAAAAAATGGCTCAGAGTGTGCAAAAGTAACAAAATCTGGCACATACCAGCACGGTTGTAGAGGGAATTGTGCTGGTGTGTGCTAGTTTTTTTTTTTAAATGGCAGCAGCTATTCGCTGCTGCCTAATACCAAAATTCAATTGCTGTTGCACAACCAAAATTCATTTACTGCTACCAAAACCAAAATTCAAAGTCCAATATCTCCAATTCAACACATACTCAATTCAAAATTCAAGTTTCCACAAACACAACAATTCTAAGTATTGACACAAACATTATATAAGTCTATATATGCATACACTAGAAAGTTGTTACAATATACTACAACTTAGACAAATATTACTATACATTATACTAGAAAGTTATTACAATATACTACAACTTACTACACGTTTACTATAAGATTTCATTTCTCTTCTCAATGAAGTAAGTTGCCCATTCTGTCCGAATATCTTCTATATACTTGTGTTTAATTGGGTCTGGATCTATGAACATCTGAAATAGAATAATTGTGTTAGTAGTTATCATCATAATTTTATCTAATTTGAACACTTTCATACATATTCCCAAGAGTCGGTGATATAGGCTTGGACTACGGTCTTCATCCAATGCATGAAATAGTAGCCACATTCCCAACTTCCTTTTTGTTTGTTACACTATAATTTCATCAAAGTTAATTCATTAAACAAGTCTACAACGAAATTAATAGGTTCAATTAAGAATAAAAATACCTTAGGCTACACCCAACGTAGGGTATGGGATGAGGATATAGATCTACCGCCAAGTACATTAATAACATTAATTGCACTAAAATCAAAGATGATTAGTAATAACTTGCATATTATACAAACAAGATCAATATTTTATAAGGTAAATTAAATCATACCCTTGTACCACTTGTTTGAAGTCATTACTTGGTTTCTTATGCAATGAACAGAACCAAACCACAGTTTTATCCAAAGGACAAACAACCATTAGTTGTCAATGGCTCCTAAAATAATGAATCAGTTATTGATGTTCTCTAAATTACTTGAAATAAAAAATATAAAGATTAGTAATTTACGATTGAATAATTGGAGCAAAATAAATGCTCTTTCTCGATTCTCCAATCCATTTCTGTATATAATTTTGGCATTCCAACCTTTTATTTACAGACATTTGTATGCTTTGTGGCTCAAGGAATCCATAGATATTAGGATTCCCTGAGTTATAAGTTAATTTGTTTATGTACCTGCATTGTTAATATATTGAATATCAGTAAAAACATATTAAGAAATGTAAAAATGTGTAACTCTAAAATATACTTACATCATCTATAACTGAATGACTATAATGTTTAACATTTGGGATCCCATGACGATTTCCATTATATCATTCATGTATAAGTAGAGTGGCATACCACCATTGTTGACAACCTCAACGCCTTCATCACATAACAACCTCAAATCTTCTATCAAAGTACTTAGATAAACATCTATGTCATTTTCGGGTTACCTTGGTCCTGATATCATCATAGACAACATCATATACTTTCTCTTCATGCACAACAAATACGGCAAATTATAAATAATTAGCAAAACAGACCATGAACTATGTTTGCTACTTAAATTACCGTATGGATTCATACCATCTGTTGCAAGACCAAGTCTGAGATTTCTTGGATCTCTTCCAAACTCAGGATACAAAGAGTCAATTTTCTTCCATTGTGGTGAATCGGCAGCATGTCGTAACAACGCATCACATTTTCTTCCATTTACATGCCATGTCAAGTTCTTTGCATCATTAACATTGACAAAAAAACGTCTTAATCGTGGTATGATTGGAAGATACCACAATACTTTTGATGGAGGACACTTTTTCATGTCATCATCATCACCGTCATTATCCTTTAGTTTGTATCTTGAAACCCCGCATCTAGGACACTTATGCAATCCTTCAAACTCTTTTATGTACAATATGCAATCATTGGGACAAGCATGTGTTTTTCGGTACTCCATACCCATTGGACACAATATCTTCTTCGCCTCATAGTGACTGTTTGGCAATGTATTACCTTCTAAAAGTATTTGATGAAATAGTTCTAGCAATTCGGTGAAACTTTTATCAGTCCATCCATTTCTTGCCTTGATATTAAATAATCGCAATATTGTTGACAAGCGGGAAAAAGTAAAACAACCGGGATACAATTCTGTGACTGAATCATCTTTCAATGAATCTTACACATGTTGGTGGAAACTATCTTCTCCAATATCACGAATCATGTCTTCCATGCAATCCTCAGAATATACATTATAATATTCACATTCAGTTGTAGATTTGCTAGAATATTGCTCCAAAACTTCACCATGCCAAGTCCATATTGTATAGCTCTTCAAGAAACCATCACACAGAACATGCTCTCGTATCAACTCAATATCTTGTCTTATCACGTTTACATAATTCACACACGGACAATAATATTTGTTATTTACTCCTATTCCATTCCTCTTAGCAAATTGTAAACACTCTTCAACACCATTCTCATACTCATCACTGATTCGACTTGTAGTTATCCAACTTTGATCCATGACTACGTTTACAAAAAAGACATCATACATATTAAACAAAACACAAATGAAACCTAAAATTGTTGGGGATCGAACATCCCCGGACTCAGTACCAACACGTCATGATAAACATAAATATTAGACAAAACATAAAATGTCGGGGATCGAACATCCCCAGACTCAATACTAACATGTCATGATAAACATAAATATTAGACAAAACATAAAATGTCGGTGATCAAACACCCCCGGACTCAATACCAACACGTCAAATATTAGACAAAACATAAAATGTTGGGGATCGAACATCTCCGGACTCAATACCAACTCGTCATGATAAACGCGATACAATCACAGTGTTATAATCTAGGTCCCTCTAACATCATCCTAGTGTACAAACTAATATAAAGCACCAACAAAGTAAATTAATTAAATAGAAACATTGAGTGGACGAACCTAAAAAGTAGAGACAATGGCAGTGTGTGCACGACTATGGTGGAGAAGAGTCTGCACAACAATGGTAGAGACCTGAAAATATAGAATGAAGTCAAACAGAAAAAATTGAATAAGGGCAGAGAAAGACATAGCCTTCAGTGGTGGTGGGCGTGGTGGCGGTAGAAGAAGAAAATGGGCTTCTTATAGCTGGTGGGGGCCTGAGTGGTGGTGGGAGTGGCCGCGGAAGCACTTCGACATGGTGGTGGTGGCCGCGGAAGCAAAATCGCGGAAGTAAAATCACGGAAAGAGTTTTGAAATGTCAAAGAGAGAGAGACGTGAGAGAAGTTGTTGCGAGGGAGGGGAAGAGGGCACTGCGAATGGTGAGGGAGAGGGCACTGCGAATGGCGAAGGAGGGGGAGAGGGCACTGCGAAGGGGGAAGAAGAAGAAGAAAAGGCAATGGCAAGGGAGGGTGAGTGAACAAAGAGCACGCGAGGGGGGAAGAGAGGGAACCTTAAAAAAAGGGGATACAAACACGATTGTTAGTGGGAACCGCGTTTGTATGTGGGATACAAATGCGGTTCCCACTAACAACCCCGTTCGTATCCTCCTGTAAAATAATTTAAAAATTATTTTGCAGATACCAACACGGTTGTTTCCAGAACCGCGTTGGTATCTCCATGCAGTTTTCAATTTTAAATTATTTGTGGCTTACCATCGCAGTTCTCGCGACAACTGCACTGGTGTAATTGTACTTAATTTAAAAAATGCAACCGCATTGTTTTTAATTGCGGTCCCTTCTTAACCGCGATGATATCCCGCCTTGAAATGTATTTTTTCTACTAGTGTAAGACGAACAATAATTGACATCTAAAAGAAAAAAAGGTGCATAAACAATTGATGTTTTTATTAAAGTCCATTCAAATAAGCTTTTAAACAAAAGTATATCTACAGTTCACTATTTTGAATTAACCGTTCTCATTTGAAAAATAATTCGAAATAATTTACTGTTTTGTTTTTGGAAATAATTAGAAATAAATTAATTTGAGTTTTCTGTCTTGATTTTGAAAATAATTAGAAATAATTTATTGTTCTATTTTTTAAAAGAAAATAATTAGAAATAATTCATTGTTTTGTTTTTGAAAATAATTGGAAATAAATTGATTTGATTTGAATATACCTTTTTGTTTTTGGGAATGATTGGAAATGAGTTTAAGTTTATGGGAAACAAAGAGCAAATCCATTCTAGCTATGTAACATTCAGTTTTAAAAATTGATTGAAAGTTAATATAGAAACAAGCAATCAGATAAGGGGGGGAGGAATTCATTTTATATAGACAACTATGTATACGAAAGAAAAAAAAAAGAAGAGAAGGATAATACTAACAATCGACATGAAATTCTCCCGCATGGAATTTGGAGGAAAAGAAGAATAGTAAGAAAGTGCATTCAACTTCATAATCATATAGGTAATGTTTGAATTGTTTTATCTTTGAATCATTTTCGCATTCTCCTCGTATATCATATAGTTTTTATTTTCAATTCCAAAATTACTGTCACCAATGGTTATCTTCTTGTAATTATGGTCTTCATAAATCATATCAAGAATAATATTGCTAATATCTCGAAATGACATGTTTTCTGAATGATTGAAGTAATAAACTAATAGAAGTGTTTGTTGTTTGATCTGGACTTGTGCTTCTGATCACATCCAAGCTCAAATCCCAGGCCATGCGAGTACCCAGTTACTCCGCTCCACTCTTTCCATCCCAAGGATTTTCTCTACAATCCCAAGGCCTTATCCAAGAGTCTTTTAGCCTTTAGAAAGCCTCAGTCGAAAGCCTTTATCAAAAGCCTCTAGAAAACCTTTAGAAGGCCTTTACCGAAAGCCTCTAGAAAACCTTCAGAAGACCTTTATCGAAAGCCTTGGAAAACCTTCTGAATGATCCTAACCCAATACTGTATGCTTCTAATTTAATACCGAGTGACCCTAACCCAAATATCGAGTGTCTCTAATCTAATACTGCGTGTCACTAACCCAATATCGAATGCCCCTAACCCAATATCGCCCCTAACTTAATACTAAATACCTCTAACCCAAAACCAAATGACCTAATCTAATATTGAATGCCCTGAATCTTATATCGAATGCCCTGAATCCAATATCGACTACTCCTAACCGAATGTCTCTAGCTTGATACCGAATGCCTCTAGCTTGGAGACGTATCTGCATCAGCTAAGCAACAAAGAAGACTATTAACAATTTTCCAGCAAGTATACTGGGTCCACAAGTAATATAATGAGTAAGAGAGTATCGTATTCTCAAGGAACGGAAATTGTAGATTGACTCAATATCAATTGTATTATGAATAAAGATTTAACAATAATTTGTTTTGGTAACTGAATATAAAAACTAACTTAAAACGCAATTAATAAGGAACAATCAATAATAATAACAACCTTGGGATTGAATAATAATATTCTCCATTCTCATATACTCTTAACTGAATTCAATATTGTCTTTTCCAATTATCAATCTGCGCAAATAAAAGTCTTTTCAACCTGATTTCTCTAGCATTGAATTTCATAAATTAAAGTATCTAGCTCTATTCCTAGTTACCAGATTAATTTAATTAGCATTAAGATCAGTTGTTATGTGCAGTCATTACTCTATAATTCATTC
>Ga0209700_101454_pt1 | contig 49211 bp, 20 predicted proteins | sample SiratroredBW_FD_187528 | JGI IMG/M metagenome (GOLD analysis project Ga0209700, IMG submission 187528) | Root nodule microbial communities of legume samples collected from California, USA - Siratro red BW (SPAdes) (version 2) | ecosystem: Host-associated > Plants > Roots > Nodule | place: USA...
AATGGAAAAAAAAAAAAAAAAAAAAAAAACAAATGAAAGCGTGGACCACACTGGCACATGAGCATGGTATAATGCAAGAAATAAAGGCACATGAGCCAAGAAACGTGGACCCCACTGTCGTTTCAATAAAAAATTTTGAACTCTGAAATTACATGCAAACGGGAACCTCGTATACAGACCTAAAATTGGCACAAGAGATGCATGGTACCCAAGTAGTTACGTAAAGGATATAAGGCAAGTTAGATAAAAGCAAAGAAAAGAGATAAGCAAGTAAAATAAGAAAAAGAATGTTATTTTGATACTGTAAAAGCAATTATTCCCATTTAACACTTACAATGTCCCAATAGTTGCTGAGGTAATAAAAGGTACTTTGGTAAATGTCATTTAAGGTTTGAAAAATTTGAGAAACTCTTATTTGGATAAAATTTGAGATTGGGTTTGAGAAAATGAAAAGGAAATGACATAAGGTTTAGTTACAAGAAGAAAGAACACTTCTCTTGAAGCGTAAGAACTTGAAACTTGATTGTGACGAATGATAAACTGTCATCAAGTATGTGAGAAAGCGGAATAAAGAAACTTAGGGTTTGGGTAGAAGGAGAAAGAAAAATTGTGAAAGGGGTGCGGTATGGAGGAACCACAAGATGAATCGAAAAACGACGGTAAGGAATAGAGGAAGACAAATGAGATCTCTAATGAAGATGGTGGAAATGCAAAAAAGACAAAGGAGAGTTAAAAGCCACAGAGGAGGAAAATGAAGTGTGGAACTCAACATATGAAAAGACCAATTTTTTTTCCATGTCCTTGCCACATCGTTATCAGCTCAGAGTCTCGAATGGCAGTATAACACGTATGAGTGTCAGAATAACACTACTTTTATTGTGTCTCAAAGCAAAGAATAAAATAAAAATGCTAAGGCCTTAACTTCTATCTTTGTTTTGTACTTTTACTTTTAAAGTACAAAGTTGTCATCTTGTTTTCAATTCGTTTCAGTTTCAAACAACATTGTAGTTTCCTAATATATTAGATTCTGCAATTGCATTATATGTCATAATCCCATAATACAAATACAGGTCTATCAAAGTCTAGTATTAAGTGAATACTAATCTAGTTCTTTTTGTTAAGGCCGTGGGACAGAAACTAATCTCGTATGCTCAGTGCAAATGTTATTTCCATAAGATTGGAATGGTAATGCACCTTACCGTTATTTTTACGAACCATGATACTTTGACACCCTTACGTATCATTATACACATTTAACACTGTTACATAGCAAAAAAAATAATTTTTTATTCACTTACGTGTACTACGCTTATATCTGCCTTTTGGTTTGCACTCGGGTTTCAGAAGTACTTATCAACAAACCACATATCAAAGCAGAGGAAACCACTTGAAAGCTCTTACTTTCCATAATATAACTATATTTTTTCAAAATGAGAGGAAACATGAACATACCAAGAAACTACCTGGACTATATTTTTTTCCATATCTGTTAGGCAAGTTTAAAAATATTTATCAATAAACTACATATCAAAACAGAGGAAACTACCTGGACTATATTTATTCAAAATGAGAGCAACATGAACGCAAAAGGTTCCTATTTTCCATATTTGTAACATGAGTTCAAAAGTCTTTATCAGCAAACTACATATCAAAACAGAGGAAACTACCTGGACGTGGGTGTCATACATTTTGAAAGAGTTTCACAATTTTCTGAAAGTACTTCCACTTTGATCTTGTTAGATCACAAACGAAAGGACATGCTTCTTTACATAACTTTATAACTGTAGTTTTTCAAACTGGGAAGAGACGTGGACACATGAGGTTCCTAGTTTTTATATTTGTTAATCAAGTTCAAAAGTACTTATCAGCAACTCATATATCAAAATAGAGGAAATCACTTAGACAGAACTGTCATACATTTCAAAAGAGCTTCATAATTACGTGGGTCCCATAACTCACTAAAATATTCTTTTTTTTTTATCATGTCATAGTGTCAAATGGAGGTAACTTTAAAACCAGTGTCAAAATATTATTTTCCTTCATCTTATCAAGCCTTATTCTTTTACGAATGTTGCAAAACCTTTATATTTTCCACCGTTAATCTTTCAACTTGGTGCAGCCATTAATATGCTTTAGTTTGAGAGCTTTTAGAATGTTAATTTAGTGTTAAAAAAAGGTAATATGACTAACCTATTTTACTTGTAATAAAAAAATGATTGTACATACATGTTTAGTTCTCATGCTGACAAAAAATAACATGCAGGTAGAAAAATGTTAACAACTTACTATTTGATACATTTTTATTGCTTATAGTTGAAATTCATGTTTATCTAAGAAAGTTTAGACTTGTTTCTTGTAATGAAACTCTTGAATTTTAATTAACATAGAATTGTCATTTCTTTCTAAAGAAAATATCATTTTTATAAACTTTGTGACCTCCAACACATTGATTTAGTGCTAATAGATATTTTAAATGAAGCAAAATGTTAAAAGATGAATAAAAGTTTTGAAAAATTAAAATTATGAGATGAATGCACATTATACTATATGAAAAAAAACATTTTAAAATATAAAAATGTACATATGAAACTATTTTACTTATATACAATATTTTTTTTCTTTTAAAATTTATTAATTTTAGTTGTTATATTCTCAAAACAAATAAATATACTATAAAAAAATAATTCATGAAAATATATTTTCTTTTTATGTTAAATTTTATGTTTAAGTGTATAGTTTTTTTTAAACATGATTTCATCCTCAAATAATAAAGTGATTTTTAAAGTATAATATTATCATTATTTAAAGATCAATATTGGTATTTATGTATTTTTTCACCAAAGGAGTTTTTATATATTTGATCGCTAAATTGGTTTCAATGAAATAAATTGTTAAATTAATTTTTATATAATTGATTATTAAATTAGTTTTTATATAATTAGTCATTAAATTAGTTTCTATATATTTAGTATCTAAATTATTTTTATTTAATGGTAATTAGAATTTAAATTGATATTTAACATTAGCTATTATCAAGATTTTAGTCATTTACCATTATTATATTCTAAATTAAATACTAGTCTAATTTTATCATTTTATATAAGTTAGTGAATAATTTTATCATTTTAGTGAATAATAAATTAGTTTTTAATTTTTTTTGTATTGCATAACATGTAGTTAGTTAATGAAACTTTAAAGTAAGTCGGATTATTAAAACTTCATAATGATATTTAACATAATTTTAATTCTTAATATACTTTATAAATGTAATTTTTTTTATTATATGTTTGTGTTTGGAAAGAATACAAGGTTAAGAAAGTTATACTTTCCCAGATGAGTAATGTTATTTTGACACCGTGACGTGTCATGACCTTCATTTGACACTGGTTATGTGGAAAAAATATTATTTTTTTAAAATAGCGTGTAAAGTGAAGGAAATTGAAGCAATGTTGAAGAAAATCTCCCAAAGCGTGCTCACTCTCTCACTTCCCTCGTCTCACTCTAGCACTCTCGCTGCACTGCTCCCGTCTCCTAACTTTCATCCTCTCTGCTCTCATCTCTACTCCCTTCTCTCCTCTCGTCTTGCTACTCTCGTTCAAGGGTTCGTTGTCGTTGGCCGTCGTCGGTTTTTTCTAAAGGTTGGTTTTTTATGTTATTTTTGTTGCAAAAGGAAGTAAAGGTTGATCTTTTAAGTGATTTTTTTATGGAAAATGAGGTTTTTTGGTCGTTTAACAATTTTGTTCTTGGTTGTTGATGGAATATAAAAGTTTTTTTGTTTTTCGTTTGATTTCCATTTGGGGTTTGTGGTGGTTGAAGTAAAGTTTGGTTTTTCATGTGATTTTTGATGGAAAAGAAGTTTTTTTGGTCGTTTAACAATTTTGTTCTTGGTTGTTGATGGAATAAAAAAGTTTTTTTAGTTTGTCTTTTGATTTCCATTTGGGGTTTGTGGTGGTTGAAGAAAAGTTTGGTCTTTTATGTGATTTTTGATGGAAAAGAAGGATTTTTTGGTCATTTAACAATTTTGTTCTTAGTTGTTGGTGGAATAGAAAATGTTTTTTTGTTTGTCGTTTGATTTTCTTTTGGGGTTTGTGGTGGTTGAAGTAAAGTTTGGTCTTTTATGTGATTTTTGATGGAAAATGATGTTTTAATGGTCATTTTTCAATGTTGTTCTTGGTTGTTGGTAGAAAAAAGTATAATTTTTGTAAGGGGTTTATGTTTGTGATGTTTGAATCTGTTTGTTTGTTGTGTGCTCACTAAGGTGTTCCCTGATTAAAGAAGGGGTAACCACAACTATTTTGTTAAACAATAAGTGATTCCGAGCTTACAAAACATCAGTGGTTACCCATGACCTATCGAGGGGACACCTTAGTACAAGTTTTGGCAACTGATGAACACATGTGTATTTAGTCGCCAAAACTTGCACTAAGGTGTCCCCTTATTAAAGAAAGGGTAACCACAGGTGTTTAGTCAAATAATAAGTGGTTATGAGCTTACAAAAACATCAGTGGTTACCCATGCCCTAATGAGGGGACACCTTAGTACAAGTTTTGGTGACTAATGAACACATATGTGTATGATTTTGGTATGATGGTGATTAAATACATGGAGTTTTGGGATGATTCACGAAAGTTTAATGGAAAAAATATGCCTAGATACTCCACGGTTTGTAACAATTTAGTTATACTTTTATCGTTATGTGTATTTTTGGTTGAGTTGGTTACATTTTAATGTCATTGATCATGGTTTATTTGCAGTCTGATCTTCACAGTTTTCAACAGCAGTTGGTATATCAATGGATTCTCCATGAGGATAATTGTAGACGCCAAACTGTGTTATCTGCTATCAATTTAATCAGTTTAAGTTCATAACGTGCAATTATTCCTTACCACAGTAGTACATGATTGTTGTAATTGCTTGTACATAACTGTATTATTTTAGCATTTGTTGTTAATATGAAGTACTGTAAATATTGTTATAATTATTGAGTTATAGATAAGGAAGTTTTTATAACGGTATTGGTGTGGTTGTATTTATATTATGATTATTTTGAGTTCAGTCGCGAAAACTAGAACTGAGGTGTCCCCTCATTAAGCCATGGGCAACCATTGGGGCAATGTAATGTGAAAAACCAATATTAAGGCAGAGAGGTCATTAAAATGAACATGATGTAGTCAATGAAAGTGTGATTAATCCTCATGACAACTTCATTTGAAAGAAACGGTCCTTATGAACAAGTTTGAGTTCAGTCGCCAAAACTAGAACTAAGGTGTCCCCTTGTTAAGCCATGGGTAACCACTAGGTTGATAGAAGCTAAAAAACCAGTATTAAGGCACAAATGAACTTCATGTGGTGAATGAAAGCGTGATAAATCATCAATATTGGTGTAATTGAATAAGTGAACAACTTCATTTAAAAGAAGAGTTCCTTATGAAGAGGTTTGACTTCAGTCGCCAAAACTAGAACTAAGGTGTCCCCTCGTTAAGCCATGGATAACAATTGGGTTGATGGAAGCCAAAAACCCAGTATTAAGGCACAAAGGTCATTAAACTGAACTTCATGTGGTGAATGAAAGCGTGATCAATCATCAATATTGGTGTAATTGAATAAGTGAACAACTTCATTTAAAAGAAGCGCTCCTTATGAAGAGGCTTGAGTTCAGTCGTCAAAACTAGAACTAAGGTGTCTCCTCGTTAAGCCTTGGGTAACCACTGGGTTGATGGAAGCTAATAAACCAGTATTAAGGCACAGAGTTTAATAAATTAAGAACGTTTGTAAAATTAACATGTAGGTGATAACCAATGTTGTAATTACATCAGAACATAATTCATCAACATTACATTAGAACATAACTTAATTACATTACATGTATTTACATAATTCACCAAAATGATTATCCACAACACTAAACAACCCACTATGAACAATACCCCTTGTGTTGGGTAAAACAACTATAGAATCATTTATATGTTTAAGTAATTCCTCATAAATCATTGTAATAATAACATGATTAGAACCAGATAAACTCCTCAGTTGGGAGTCACTTAATTCCTTTTCCAGATCAACCTTCTCTCCTGCAATTCTCTACTCTATACCTATACAAACATCGATTAATGTAAAGGAAAATACTTGGGACCTAATTTTATAACCATAATTCTTCTCAACAAATCTACAACATAGCTCCTTAACAAGCATCCTCTTCATTTGCAGATCTCTATCAATCATGAGGAGCCAACCAAAAGGGGTGCCTTTTGTGCATGCCTTATGGTCATCAGATAAAATGTTGCCTTCACGAGATACTTAGTCCTGCAATAATGGCAGACTCGCATGCACTCCTACATATAATTAAACCAGTCAATATATTGACATTACATAACAAAATATTTCATGATAAAACACAATTATACAGACTACAAATCAAAACTTATTCTCCAATTTGGATCGTTCGCGAATAACAACATCAAATGACGCCATTTGTAATCCTGCAAAAACTTGAACGAAGGTGTCCCCTCGTTACATAAGGGGTAACCGGTGGTGTTTTGTAAAATAATTAAGTCACTGTCACTTTGCAAAACATTAAAGGTTACCCCTTATGTAATGAGGGGACACCTTCGTTCAAGGTTTGGCGACACAGGTCATAAATGTTCTTGCCTTCATGTGTTTCCAAACCTAATCAATCCCCAGCCCAATACTTATTGTCATTTTTCCGCCAACACACAGCACAACCTGTCTTTCTCAAAACCTTAAACCCTTAACAAAAATCATACAAATAAAGGTCTTTCTCAAAACTCTAAACCGTGAAACCAAATAAAGATCTTCCCTTTTCATTAAAAAACCCATAAAAGAGCAACTTTTACTCTACAAACCTAAACCCCATATGGAAATCATATAGGATGACATTTAAACGATGAAAAACAGTTCCTTTTCCATGAAAACCTCATAAAAGATGAACCTTTAACAACTTTTGATGGAAAACGGAAGAAAAGCAACCACAAAGAATACGAGAGCAGACAAAACAAAAGTACAGAGATGGAAGTAGAGAGACGAGAAGGAGAATGAAAATGCAAGTGGAGACGGGAGCAGGGAGCAAGAAGACGACAACGAGAATCAAAAAGTGAATGGAAGAGAATGGAATGAACGAGCACCAAGCTTTGGCATTTTCAGGATTTTTGTCCTTACAACACACGCTACCAAAAATGACCCTGCCACATAAGATGCTTTGACAAAAATACCCCCGGTATCAAATGGGGGTTAAAACCCAACGATGTTAAAATAACATTACTCTTCCCAAGTTACATGGATGTTTAAGAATTATTCTTAAAAATCTGAGTGCAATAGGTCAGAGATGAAATGCCAAAAAATCTATAACATCATATACAAATTGATTAATTAAAGACTTTTTTTTTTTCAATCTCAACAAGCGCATATTTCCATATCTTTTCCAGTATTTTCAAAATTAATTAAAGACAAATGTGGTTTTCTTGTAGAGATTAAATATTAATATTTACATATTAACTCGTTTTGTCTCTTCCATTATTGTACAATGACATGATATACTATACTGTAACAAAAATGTCTGTCTCTTTAAGGAAAAAAAATCTTCAGAAAAAATAAAGTAAAATATTATAAAATATTAATTATGTGTAGTTATTTGAAACAAGATTATATAAAATATTATATTATAAAATGAAGAGGTAAATAAAAATAATTAAAAGATATGAGAATGAAAATATTTTTTTTGTTTTTCTATAAAATCAAAGGCATGTTTTTCTATTGAGATAAAAAATATAGGATTGAATATATACAAGTAATGTATCTATCATAGGTATAACTAAAGAAAGAAAACAAATAAAAATATTACAATCTAATTTTGTTATAAAAACAAAATAAATAGAATTAATGACAATTTGATTATGTCATAAAGATCACATAATTCAAGAAGTCTTATGTCCATATCCTCTAAACCCCTACAAGCTGGGGAGCAAATATCAATGAGACCTAGTTTGGAACAAATATTCTTGAAAGACTAGGGACCTAAGGCTTTGGTATAAATGTCAGTTAGTTGTTTTGTGGTGAAAATGGAAAACAAATGGATAAGACCTTCTTCATTTTTTCTCTAACAATGTGACAATCTATTTATATGTGTTTCGTACACTCGTGAAACACTTGATTTGCTGCAATGTATCTTGCTTATTCATTGTCATCATATAACAGAGATGGATGCTTAAAAGGAACCTTGAAATCTTGAAGAATATAGACTAACCATTGAATTTCACATATAACAATGATTATTGTCCTGTATTTAGCTTCATAGGAACTCTTCTATATTGTTTTTTGCTTCTTTGATAGAGGAAATTTCCAAGATACACACTAAAACTAGTGACTGAGTGTCTTGAATCACTGCATGTGCCTCAATCACTATCATAAAAGGCTTTTAGATGGACAAAACTACTAAAAGAGAAAAATAAATCAAGACTTTGAGCTCCTTTAATATTTGAGAATTCTAATTGATGCATTATAGTGATTAATTGTAGGCTTATCAAGAAATTGAGAAAGTTGTTGAAAAAAAAAATATGTTAGGTCAGATATTAGTGAGATACATAAGCCTTCCAATCAACCTTCTATAGGCACGAACATTTGTGATAGGCACACTTCCAGTAGAAAACAATTTAACAAGATTATTCATAGGAGTAACTGTAGGTTTGCAAACTAAAATACCTACACGTGTTAATAATTCTAGTGAATATTTTCTTTGATTTATCATTATCTCTTTCTTACTTCTTGCTACTTCAAGCCCAAGAAACTATCTTAAATCACCAAGATCCTTGATCTTGAATGTCTTATTCAAAGCTTCTTTGACTCAGTCAATCTCTTCTTTATCATTTCCTGCCAAAATTATATCATCCACATACACCAATAATGTTGTAAAAGACCCTTCAGAAGAATTAATGAATAAGGAATAATCATTCATAGATTGAGTATATCCCGCAAAAAAAAAAAAAAGATATGACAACTTAGCAAACCACTCCCTGCTGAGTTGCTTAAGACCATATAAAGCCTTTCTTAATTTACAAATTTGTCCTGGTTGAATAGTAGTCAATCCAGGAGGAACAATCATGTATACATCTTCTTTCAACTCTCCTTGTAAGAAGACATTATTCATGTCTGATTTTTTCAATTCCCAGTTATATATAAAAGCTATAGAAAGAAGTAACCTTATAGTTTCAAGGTATAAGGTCATTTTTGTTACTGGAGAAAAATTTCAAGATAGTCAACACCCTCTATTTGTGTGTATCTTAAATGAACCAATCATTTTCAAAGAGTTCTTGTATGTGACAAACACTAGAGTCAAATGTAATCACACATGATAAATTATCAATCAATTTTACTATTGAAAAAAGATTAAAAGTGAAATTAGGAATATACAGAATATTATCTATGATATGATTTTAATTGAGAAAAACACTTCCAGAATAATTGACAATGACTTAATTTTTATTTGGTAATTTGACACTGATAGGATTAATTTGATGATATGAAGGTAAAATGAGTTAGGGATGAACAAATGTGGTCAGTAGGACCATTATCAAGAATCCAATAATTAAAAAAAGAAAGAAATATTTTACCAATGTGTGTTGTCATGATAGAATAAATAACAGAGATTTGATCAGAAACATTGTTACTCAATTTAGACAGCTGTATAAAGGATAACAACGTTAGAAGTAAAACCAATTTGTTAATAATATACTTCTAACCTTAAACCTTCGTAATTCTGATAATTCTGATAATTATTATTACAATCTACTTTCTGATTTTTAAACTTAAATTAAAATAGACCATCATGTATCAATCATATGAGATGAATGTTATGTATCAATCATATAATTATAAATTGTCATGGACAGAAAGATGCTCATGAATGTTAACTTGATAAATCAGGTTTCTGAATTAAAATCAACAGCAAATGATAATTAGCTTATACCCAATCTCATAATATTCAAAAAATCACGAAATCATTAACATAGAGATTATATATATATATATATATATATATATATATATATATATATATATATATATATATATATATATAAAAAGAAAGTGTATAGATTGGAACCTTGTACCAACAATCTGCATAGCTTTATGATTTCGAGATGGGTGGAGGAAATCTTTTTGATTGCTTTGGGTACTCTTCGAGTCAATTTATCTTACTGTTTTGAATGTTAATTCATAATTTTGTTGAAATCATATTTAGAATAATGCAAGAGGGAAATTGCAAGAGGTTATGTGGAGCAATGACATGGCTAAATGACCTTTAACTGTCACCAAACGCTATTTTTTTTTTCTATAAAATTAAGGAAAGTACAATTGCATATTTATTTATTAGAAATTAAAAAGACATGAAAACAATTTTTTAATAATAATTTTTTAAATATTTTTTAATATTATTTGATAAGACACGAGATTCACCAAGACAAGATGAAAATCATTTTATATAGTGTGTCAAACAGTTTCTTTTGACAAAAAGGTGTAATATGTATTTTAAATGTAAAGTCAAATTGTGACTCTTGATAAACCTTAAGCTCACGGCACATATACGTATGAAAAGACAAACTCTGTTGATACAAGTTGAAATCACCACATACACTTTGGACTTTTTTCCGTAACTAAATCCAAATTCTTGAAGAAACATTATTGTAAAGTCATCTGGTGAGTAGGTCTGCGGATATTTGACAGGTTCACTCTTAACCAGTTTCTTTTGTTTGGATTTATCAATTTACTTCTATACTATGTAATCATGAAGAATTGATTTAAAAACATTACAACATAGTTTAGTTTATATTTTCTTTGAAGTTCACCAAAAAAAATGCTAAAAACCTAAGTAAAAATTTATAAAAATATTTTAATGCAAATAATTGTGTTGACATTAATATATGTATATACATATATTAAAATAATTAATATTTTACTTACTTTTAATTTAAACTAATCTTAAATTTTTCAATTCAATTAAGATAAAGTTAAGTTCAACTGAATATTAATTTAATATTACTAATTTTGATTTTTTTTTATAAAATAAATATCAATGAAATTAATTAAAGTTCTATTGAAGTTTAAAATTATATTAAAAATTTAATTACTCTTTAAACATGTGTCATTTTATGGATGCTATTAAGAAAAGAAATATAAATATTATTTCTAATTTTATAAATTACTTACTCATAATTAATCATCTTTTAATTTTAATTCATACTTTTTTATTTAAATTAAATTAAGTATATATTTTTTTTAATTTCTTGTATTATTAAATTATTTTTTTATCATATCAATCAAATTGACTATAAACATTTTATTTTCTTTTCTTTACTTTTTACTCTCTTTCCCTCTATTTAAGTAACCACACGTTTTATTCTATTTTGCTATGTTTTTTTTTTTCCTTTTCAACTCTCACCCCAATCCAAACAAAACATTAATTATATTCACATAGGTTATTAATTATATTCACACAGGTTCAGTTTAGTCATGTAGAGAAAAATTGGTTGAAAGGGATAAATTAAACGCATTTAATTTAGTGGTACCTTAGAAAATTAATCTAATATAGAAAATAACTTATTTAAAAGCTCATGACTTTTTTTTTTCATTACCTTACTAAAAAAAATTGAATTTACATATAACTAAAATTCAAATATAACTAATTTTATTTTTATTATTTTTAAAGTTATCATTTTCGTTATTACTTTTATTCAAGTCTCCTATATGTATATTTAAAACCTACCACTATCAGAATTTTGTGATTATATTAGGATTATTATTATTATTTATAATATGACTATTATTACCATTATGATTTTTATAATTAATAATAATATTATTATTAATATTAATAATAAAAATAATATTAATAATAATATTATTAATATTAATAGTACTATTAACATCATTAATAATATTAATAATAATATTAACAATAATAATAATAATAATCATATTATTTATAATAATAATACTTATAATAATAACAATATTAACAATGATAATAATATTAATAATAATAGAATATTCAGTGACTTTTGCGACTGACCCAACTTAAGTGTGTCGTACTTAGTTTTTCCTACATGGGTCCATTATCCAATTGTCGCCCAACTTAATTCCAGTGACGTTCGACTCCTCTTCTTACGAATCCTCCTTTATCGGCTTCACTCCTATTCTTCTGAATTCAGCGCTTTTTGATCACTTTTTATACAAATTAAGAAAATTTAGTGTAACTTTCCAGTCTTAAACTCTAGTAATCAATTATTAAAAAAATAATAAAATAAAGAAATCACCAAGGATTAAAGTTTAGAAAGTGTTGTTTTCATTATAAAAATTACCTCTAGAATAGGATAAAAGTAAATTAGCTCTATATGTACAAGAAACTTGTAGATGATAACTTTATACAAACAAAGTATTTTGTAGGGTATGCCACACTTTTTATAGGTTTGTAATTTAATTATTTACATGTTCTATACTATTGAAAATATAATTGTTTTGATACACATCTTGCTATGTGTCTGGATGAATACATGAGAAGGTATCGATCTACATACTTTATCCAAATGTTGGAGGAGGACCGCCCTAACGGAATACCTCGTCGTCAACACCATAATTTGGATATGTTAGAGACACATGCATCATATCAAACACCTCATATTTTGTCGAGTTATTATTTATAATGAATTTGGTTTTAATTAAATTATTTGTAACACTTGTTATTTAATTTACCATGCAATTGTTTAAATTTCAACTAATAAATACAATGTTGTGAAAAAATATAATTATTTTGGTACACCATTAAAATACATACACTTCTTTCACATTAAATTCAATAATCTATAAGACTAACAAAATCATGTCTAATCCCCATTAGTTACAAAGATTTGGTGGAGGTCATCTACTTAAAAAAAAAACCAAAGTTGTTTTCTTATTTACTACCCAATAACATAAAAGTCAAAAACCATGTGAATGTCACATCAATAATATAAATTAAAGCCAACATATTCCTATTGATTTTATATGTACTATTTATAAAAACAATAATGTTAAACACATTCAATAATTTCATTGGATTAAGATGTATCTAAAAAATATCTGTCACAACTTTTAAAGTGTCGTCAAAACTATTTTAATGAAATACACGTCAGGATCATTAATTGTGACATTTCAATTATTGATTTTTTTGTGATTTCAATATTCATACATTGTATTGTACATTTTATTGTTGTAACATTCTCTTGGTTGTTCCCCTTCAAAGTTAATAAAAAGTTTCTGAACTTCACTAAAATCTTAGTCATGTGAACAAGCATGAATTATTCATTAATTTTTAATTTGTCTAACATAGGAATGATCTACTAATATATTTGCTAGCCATGATTATGATATGCACAAAGTAATTTCACAAACTATCTTTTACCATTGCTCACTAGTTTATCACACAATTTAAAAAAATAATTAATTTTTTGGTTTTAATTAGAGTTAATTGTAAGTCCTTTTTGTGATGCCTATGTTTATCACCTCTTTCACAACCTAACAAATACACATGTGTTTTTTTCTTGATGGGCATTTTGTTTTATCTCATGGCATGATAATGATAAGTCCAATCTTAATGCTACCCCATGACCCGATTCAAGTAGTGATCTAGCATACCAAACATCCACACAATATATTAGAACACAATATATGCCACTTCCCACATTTGTTATGAAAGCTTAATAAAAACCATTTAACCAATTATTTTGTTATAGAACTACATATAATCATATCAGGAACTTCATCGAATATTTTTCTCCAAAATTAATCATCCATTATAGAGAGAAATAAGGATTTTAATAAAAAAATATACAACATTCAGGAACATATAATTTAGAAGTGAAATAAATCCATGTTACATGTTTTATAAGCCAAAAATAAGTATTTTGGATTGAAAAATCCAAAAGTAAAAATAATATTATTTCATATTTTCAAATCCAGGATTCTAATTTTGGAATAGTTGTTTTGAAAATGCTTTATGGATTTTTTTAATCTAAAAATTAGAAAATAGAATTCTAGATTATATAATCCGTAATCATTGTGTGAAATCAAAAACATAATCATTTGTAATTACAAATTACTCGATCAGGAACGGTGTAATCTATAATTTATCTAATTATTATTTTAGATTTTTTAATCGAATATTTTTTAATTATACAATTTTTAAAAAAATACTTGAAAACTAATGTGAGTACCATCACTATTGCTCAAATACTTGAAATAAAAATGTAATACTTACTTCACACAATTAAATAACTTCAACACTTACAAAATATTCACATTCAACAATATCTTTCTCCAATTTAATGTCGAAATCAAAAGATTACAAGCGTTGACATAAAATAGAAAAGTTAAAATAAATATATAAATCAATTAAAAATGCATGATGAAATTATTGGATACAGAAAACCAAAAGTCAAGACATAGATATGTAGAAATTAAGGTAAAATATATTAGTTCCTTTAACGTATTCAGGATTTGATTTTAGTCTCTCTGAAAGAAAATATCTCTTTAATTTATCAAAATTAAACACAAACTTTTCACCCATTAGCCAATTGTTAAATTAAAAATAATAATATCCTGTAGATAGAAGTTGAGACAAAATATGTTATTAAATTTTAAATACATCATGTTTCGTCTAAATAATTTTTTAAACAACTATTCGAACTATACTTGAAGAACCAAAAGTTGTTTATTTCAAAAATTATACAAAAAGAAAAAAAAAAAAAAAAAAAAAAAAAAAAGAGCAAAGAAGAGTTAGAAAGATGAAGGTGAACGTTAAGTAAATTCCTGACAATTTTAATACAAATCCGTTGTCGTCCAGCGGTTAGGATATCTGGCTTTCACCCAGGAGACCCGGGTTCGATTCCCGGCAACGGAAAAGTCTTTTTCAAGTTTTAAAATCATATAAAAGTTTTAATTTTTTATTGAAAGATAAGTAAAATTTACCATGTTTGTTGTACAAGATAAAATGTTTAATTTTTTATAATTGTAGTTTAAAATAAACTAAGGTTTAATTAATATATTAGTTAATAAAATTATGATATGAAGTTGTTTTTAATTATATTCAGAAACTCTTCAAAGTTATAAATTATATTCACAAACTCTTTTAAGACATAAATGATTAAATTTATTTAGAGATGTATATATAAAAATGATATATTAAAAGAGATAAAAAAAAGTATACGACAGATAAAAGATAAAAAGTTGATAATATGAGTTGATTGTGTTATATTTTTTTAATTGATAAATTAATGTATGCAATACACACAGGTATATAAGAGAAGATTAAGTGGATTAGGAAAAACTGTAGCATAAAAAAAAATAAAGTTACGGTGTCTTTTAACTGTTTTGTAATTTTAGCATTTTAAATGAATTTTACTTTTTTATTAGGCCTTTTTTCACTGGACTTTATTGATACTTATCACTCAAACAAATAGTTATTGCATTTGCATTCAGAAAATTAAAAATAAAATTTATATAATTACCCCTACTTTATCTTTTATCCTTATTTTCTCTCTTACTTGAAGTAATTATCTTCTTCAAATTTTATCTGCTATTAATACATTCTCTAATAATGTTTCACACTAATAAGTTACTTAAATAATTACACAGTTACATATTAATTACATCAGTGCATATTAATTAAAAAAAAGTATATATGAATTAATGGAGAACAAAATGTAAAATTAATTAGTAGACCAAATATTATGATTTGATGGTGATGTCTTTATCATGAGACAATTAATACAATTTAGAATAATCTTTCTTTTAATAATTATTCTTTTTAACTAATGTCCTTGCTAAAATATTGCATTGAAAATTTTCTCAAATATGTGAAATGTATCTAGATTAATAGTTTCATTCCCTATGTTTCATAATTAGTTATACATACAAATTGATACTATTAAGTATAAGTTATCACATGCATTTTTGTTTTTTTTAGCAGCATGATTCTGTTTTTTTTTTTTTTTTTTTTTTGTATTTATGTGCTTGTATTTTTTAATGTGTTATGGAACCCAATTAATTTAATTATTACTACTATTATAATTTATTACAAAATTAAACATTTGGTACTAATATATAACTTGATTTATCTTAAATAATTAATGTCACTTGTAGCATCTACCACCTTAGTTACATTAAATACGTAAATTTCTATAAAAAAAAACCTCATCATTCTCAATGTTAAAAGACAATACTAATTATGACAATTATTGGTTGAATGTGAGAAAGGACCTAATTATTCTCAATGTTATAAGAAAGCCTTATATATCATATACGGTTGAATTTGAGAAAGGACCTAGTTATTGAAGTTGATTAGTCACTAATCCAATCTTAAAAGAGGATTAAAGGAGCATACAATGACAAGAAAGATCGTGATGAGTTAATTAAAATCTTGATGGAACAATGGAGCATGTGACAGAGCGATTGGACATGCAGTCTTTTCCGATAACAATCCCTGCATTTGCAACGTAACTTTCTACATGATAATTTAAGTGTGTTTGGATTCCCCTTACAACGGCTTCAAACACTTGCACATTCCACAGTGGCTGTAGGTACATCTAACAATTACAGCAAAATTTAGGTTGTAGCTACATATACATTCGGATAATGCGATTTTACCAGGTATGTCTGCGTCCCAGCAAGCTAATATGGGGAGCTATACCATACAGATTAAGTCGAAATGACAATTTTGGTTAACGTTGTCATGCAATTTTCTATGTTTACCGGTTAGAGCATTCACATGAAAAAAAAAATTCAGTAACAGCTTCACCGGTAACTGGTGTTTTACAATCAAAGAAACCAAAAAAATTGGGAACAGAATAATGAAGCACCAAAAACTGTTCAAAATTTGAAGACTGCTAAAAAAGTGGTACAATACAAGTGAGAAGGCATGGCCAAAATCTGTCGGGAGAGGCGACAATCGCACTCTTCACTGCGACAGGTGAATACAGACAAGAGTCAGAAATTTCGAAAACAACAAAAGGACCGTTACATTATTCCAGGATAAGAAAATAATAATGCAGAAAGAGGGCATCATCACAGCCTTCACAAAACTTTTATTGCCAAAATAGGGTCTCTGCATGCATACAAGAATTGAGATGATCCACATTTGAAGCATTCACATCCACACCTGTTCTCTGCTATATTCCCTTACAATTACAGGTACACTTGTGGGTGGGACCTGCCAAGGTTAAATTGTTAAATCTTTTATTTTTTGTGATCGTAAATCAATACCAAGTGATAAAGGGAAAATGCTCCTTATGACTAAAAGATGCATTCACTTTACCACAAAACAAGAGCGCTATATTATGAGGATTAACCTAGTTTAAATTCTTGTCGTCTACGGTTTTAATATGCCTCTTTATCTAATATTTGAGGAAGGATAGTAATTTTTTTTTCCTTTTATGCTCTTGGATTTTCTTAGTCCAAATTGTCATCTTAATTCTGATTGTGTCATTCTACTAAAAATAGCGAGACAGAATCCATAGTAACGTTGATGAATCTTTAATTGTAGCACTTACCATGCCATAATCTGTGATTATCATGGAAACGTAATCTGAAGGTGTTGCGTCATAGCTGGCATCAATACATAAAATCGCAGGTCAGAGTAATGAAATGACAATTTTGGTTTTGTATTACGTAAATAAATGCCTTACATCAGATTTAGAAGTTGCAGATTTTCAGTATCGGCCCAAGCTTGCAAGTGTTTGACATCCTCTCTACTCTGAACCCTAGAAATGACGTTTGGATCACCTGTAAGAAAATCATAGAAGCATCAACCTTTTTCAATACATAAGGCAAGAGATCAGTACAATGGACGTCATTTCTCATGTTTACATACCAAGCTCATTTGAGCACATGGAATCAAGCTGCACCCTCTCATGAAATTTATAAGCCTCACAGCATACTAAAACAGGGACACGAAATGCATGGGCAACCATTGCAACACAAGCTGTCCCAACTCCTGAATAAACTGTTCCATTAGACAACACTGATGAAGCACCCAGAAATACTCGAGTAACTTCATTCATTATGTAGGAAACAGCATTTATGTGAGTGTATGTACAGCTAAGACCTTTCTCCACAAGCCTACGAAGCAAAAGTTTCCCTCTAAGTCTTGGACGAGAGTCTACCACTACAACTCGAAACTGTTTACCTAACTCGTGTGCATGTAACAGTATCATTTCAACTGCTGATGAAGACCCATAAGTAAGAAGAACATCACCGTCTCTTATTTTTGTCATAGCATGCTTGACTATCACCTTGTTGGCAAGTATAATTTTCTCATTTATGAAACGCTCAACATCTGATTGAAGAGAAGCTTTTGATTCAGACTCGGACAGCGTCAAAGGTAGCTTGGCAATTCGACTTTTGAGAAATCTAATTGCATTGCCCATACTGATAGAAAGTGGTCGACACTCAATGAGAAAAGAAACATAACTACTTAATTTTGCTGTTAAGTCTCTCACCAGAGTCTTCTCGGATGGAACCCTATAGTCTTTAATGGCCTCTTGAAATGCTTGAAGCATAGCAATACAACGAGCATTGCCACCGGTTATATCTCCAGACAGATACTGCAAACCTACCTGACAATCATCATTAAGACAACGGTTAAAGGAAAATACATATAAAAAGTGCCAAATTTACAAAACAAATTTAACCTATGCCGTATCAGCAGCAACACCATAAATAAATTTTAATGATGAACTCATGATTCAGCTTATAGTATCTCCATGCATACAATAGGTCCCCAGATACAATTTATTTTCAATTTAGATGTCATTTAGGATGGAATTTTAACTTTCAAATAGTACAGTGGCCTAGACAAAGCAGTGCAAAAAATAAAATTAGAGGCGTGAAATCATTCTGAACCCTGTAAGGAGACTAACTTCCCCCTCCTTCCTTCCTTCCAATTGAATCCCTCTTCATGTCGATATCAATACCAAAGAAACGAAGGCAGCAATGCAGCGTTGGAAACAGTCCAAAATATAACCAATAAGGTGGAAATGGTGCCACCATCATTGTAAACTACAAAGACCAATGTAGGATTTAATTTTTTTATCAATTGTCCACTTTAAAATGTCTTAGACTCCTGAGAACAATGTAATCTTACTATCCAAATGACTGTTCGAAACTTCAACTGCTAGTAAAATACCTAAACGCTTGGAGATAGCATAGAATTCACCCTAGAAGTGGACGTGATGCATCATCATGCACAATTTCAACCATTACACAGCAAATAAGCTTAAGGCTGTGTTTGATGAATGTGCAAATTTCAGCAATAAGGTTTTTATTGATGAAAAGCTGAAAACAAAAACCTGTAAATTTAAATGTCGGAGGAGACTTAAGTCCAGAAATTGTATAAATGAAACTATTAGAATTTAATATAGTACATTAGGCTGAGCATAAAAATGCCATTTCCCTTTAATCATTTAAACATATGGAGTGTTGCAGCTGAATACAATAAATGACCTCTAATATGCCGAATGTTTGTTTTATGAACCTTTTCACTCTAGACTGTATTAAAACACTGTTAAATTAAATTAATTTGGTGCTGAAATCTTCTGTTTTCAAGATTCAACTTCATATAGGGCAAGGAACCCCATTTATCATGTGGTTTTATCTAATTTCTGAGCTATGAGAATGACATTAGAACATCATATATTATGAAACGATGGATCCTGAACCAACCACATAAGAAACATGAATTGTAACAAGATTAAACAGAACAGTGGAACAACATAGGTACCTTATAAACAGCAGGATGTACAGCGTCAAGGTGGAAAAACTTTGCCTCAAGATCTGGGAGCTGACTCCCATGTTCATACTGTGGCAAATGCCTGAATAGTTCAACTCTGTTCTTAGCTTCAGTTTTTTTTACCACAGCACGCTTTTTGGCTTTCTCCACTCTGCTCTTATCATCATATTGCATCCTCGGTTGAAGAACATCTTTCTTTCTATCTTTTTCTTGCGGACGATCACCCCCTCTCTTCTCAGAGGCTACAACTGAAGCGTTATCAACTTTTTGTGGGGGCTTTGTAGCTTTAGCTGGTTTTACATTCATTGAAGTCAGAGTTCCGGATGCGTTGTTTCCTTCAGCTAAAAATACATTATATAAAAGCACAGACTAATGAGCATCGATAGTGACAATGAATATATTAAAAAAGATCTGTGAAATCTCACCATAAATTCCCACTTCAGGCTTCCTAGAAAAATGTGTCAGTTCTTATACAGTGGGTTTGAATAAGCTAGATTCAAGAACCAAAATAAAAAAAAAGTGCAACATTTCAACAGGAAATCTAAAAGACAGCCAAACTAACAAGTACAAATTTCAATTCACTTTTTGACTTTGTAGAGAAACTTCACATTTTCACATGCTCTAGCAGAAAATTCTTTTACGCCTAAAATAAACAAGGTCAACGTTGCACCAATCTCAATCAAACAAGGGCAAGCTAAATGCCAATACACACCTTTTGCAGCAGCCTTAGCAGCTCGTTGAGCTTCTTGAAGAGCTCGTCTTTCAGCTTTTGAGGTCTTTTCTTTCTTCGGTTTAGTATTCAGAGCTTGGTCTTTCACTTCCAGTGCTGATCCTCCTCCTTTGTCTGCCCTCTCTCTTTCTAAAGGGGATTAAGGGAGAAAATGCTTAAACCAAATAATAACTTCCGATTGTCAAAGATTCCTTTAAAAAAACATCCAAGGAAGAAAATGAGATGACAAGAACCAGAGAGAGCATGTTAGGATGACATCTAACATTGACAACAAGCAAGTCAGACTGGTAAGACAATTATTCTTCATATGTTCTGACTGGACAATATAGCAGACCGTAAAAAACACAAGCAACTCTTTTTTTTAATAAACATCCATCTTTTCTAGTAAATATCAGAGCCCAGTGTATCAAAAACCAGAAAACTAAGATTTACAGGGCACAAAATTAGGTGATTTTGTGAATTATTTTCAACATAATTTGAGTCACTTAGGAACTGTTGGCTACTTCTGGAAAGTAGCCACAGGGTATACACAGCATCAGGTACTACTATAGCTTTAGTCAACATCAAGTACTTGAATCTAACATTCTACTTTCCTCTTATATTTTTGGGTTTCATTTGGACATGACTTGAATCCAATTTCACCAGAAAAGCAATAACTAGTTTTGTTTGCGAAACATTTTAGATTTAGATAGCAACAAATAGGCATCTATCATGAAGCCAATTATTGTCATTTCCCTTTGCCTATTTTTACTTCTCTAAAAGTCATGTTATTCATTGACATTGGATTATATAGTTGCATTAAACTTAGTTTGTAGTTTTTTTTCTTCTTTCTATTAAATGGACTTCAATTATGAAAAGATTAAAATATTTAAGGAATTATTCAGGCCAAGATATACCACAATCAATGATTCAACCAGAGAAGCTAAAACATGGTTGTGTGCTAGTTGACCCCCATAGTTAGTTATAGGAATAATTAGTTAGTTAGTTGGGGGTTGGGATAATCAGAGAAATAAAGCATGCTGCTTATAAATAAGAAAATGGGTTGAGAGATACATCTGATCATTTGAGAATGGATTAGACCCTTAAAGAGCGGGAAGAGTCCCGGTCTGCTGAATAACATCCAGAGAAATCATTCATTTTGTATCTTCTACCCTGGCCTATGACTGCAGAGTCCACGGTGAGACCCAAGTTGGAAAAACGTTTAGACTATGAAAAAAAACACAAGTTCTATCATTTTGTTAGTATGAATAACAGAAGATACTCCTAGCCACAACTGCAAATCTCTGATTTTATCCGGTTCTGGGTAATATATAGCCCCTTGATAGATATCTCAAATTTTAAGCAGCCACACAAACTTCAAGCAATAACAAATATACTAATGACAAAATGTGACCAATTTGTGAGAAGTAGCAACAAGAACAAAGAATTTACTTGCACTACTTTTGAATTTAATGTTAATGCATGCAAATGATCTTCAGAATAAAACAAGATATTCAGCAGCTTCACTTTGGAAATACAATATGCAAGCTGAAAGCGTGTAGGGCAGAAGGGCCTATCTGATAACCACCAAGCAACACTATACAGTAAACGTTCTCGCTATTGATACGCACGGTAGAGTTGACTTGCACTCAATAAGCTATCAAAAGTTAAATCTAGACCTCAAGGTAGCTGAAAGAGCAACTATACAAGCCTTCATTCCATTCAATTGTATGCAACCATAAACATTCATACCTTCCAATGTGCTGACACAAAGCTAGATCAACGCTATTAGATAAACACAATTGTATGCAATTTCATTTTACTTTCACAAACAATTTCAAGCACAAAGCATATCGAATCGCCAATTCAAATAACTGAACAAAGAAAAAATAGCAAAATCTTACCGCGAATTGCAAGGGAATCAGCATTCACCACCGCAACCTTGGTTAATTCGCTCGCCGGAACGCTACTGGCCATTGTCGCCGTCAAGTCAAACCCGCCGCGAGGAAACGAAGACGCCACCTTACCGCCGTCGAAGAAGTCTCCGTCGTCGGCATCCATCCTGCTGGAGTAAGAGGACGGCGCCGGAGACATCGGAGCGGGGAAAAACTCCAACGAGCTGGAATAGCTACCGACAGTGACGGATTCCTCAACGGAAGGAGAAGTCGGGTCGGGACGGGCGTGGAGGCTGAGATTCTCCGACGAATGGCGCGGCGGTGGGATCATGACCGGCGAGAGGGAGTTGACTGCGGGAGAGGCGTCAAATGAGTTCAGGTTGGGTGGACCCGACTGAGAGCGGTCGGGCGGGGCGAAGAACCCGACTCTGCGGACCTTAGGGTCAATGACGGCGCGTGGAGCTCTACGCGCATCCATGACGGAAAAAGTAGTTAGGATAGGTTTTGTTTGGGTCTAGTAATATTCCGAGGGTATCATGTTTGAGAGGCAAGGAGAGTGAATACTGAAGAATTTCTTTTATTTTCTTCTCTTTTATTGGGAAATTTATCGAACAGATTTGAGCTTGGAATGGAAGTTGAAACAGCCAAGAGAATGAAGAAAATAACGACAAATAAAAATAAATAAAAAAACAACATGGAAATTGTTTGCTTATTAAACGTGTTTTTAATTCACATGTTTTCTTGCCAAACGTTGTTCAAGTTGATAAATGTCGCGTTTTGACTTTATAAAATAAGTAGATCTTTACTCTGTCTTAGTGTTAAATTAACAGACGACTAAATTTATGTGATTTTAATGTTGGAGCATCAAATTTATTAATATTCAAATATAAAAACATTGATTTATTTGATAAAAATGCGAAAATAGAAAGCATATTTTTTATTATTTAAAAACTAGTGTAGCAAATGGTATGAGTTGCGGCTAATTTAATGTTTCATTCTTATTTAATCTAAATAAAAGAAAAAAAATAAAATTTATATTTATTTGTATGTATGTTCTTACATTTTATTTATTAATTTGTTTAAATGGTGTTTTAGTTTGTTTAAAAATTTCATAATATTAATATCTTATAAAATTCAAATAAGGTAATGAATATTTAATTTTTATTCTATTGATTACTAGTACAAAGCCATAAAAATTATCTTCAAACATTTACTTGGTTTGATTTTCAATGATTTATTTGTGGGAAGGTAAAAGATTAAATTAAACAAAACACATTAAAAAGTAAATAATATTGGGTACAAATATTATCAAAAAATCCGTTGTCGTCCAGCGGTTAGGATATCTGGCTTTCACCCAGGAGACCCGGGTTCGATTCCCGGCAACGGAAATTTTTTTAAATTCTTTTTTCATTTTTAACTTCTGAATGAATTGCTACCTAAATTTTGTTTATTTCATTAAAAACCATTTTAAAAACATAATTACGACACAACCTTATTATTAATGTCAAAATGTTTATATTTTATTTCTAGTGTTAATATTGAAAATATTTTTCTTGATTGGAATAAAATAGATAAGAAATATTGTTCTGGGTATTTATAATGGGATGAAACAAACAAAAATCTATTCCATCATTTTGAAAGGGAGTCGATTAAAGTGATTTTTTTTTAAAATTAATTTTAGTATTATCTATACTTTCAAAGTGAACTTACAATCAGATAAAAAAACTAAATATAATATTGTAATATATATATATATTAATCTTTGCAGTAGTTACTTTTCACTTTATTTTAACATGTTATAACTCTTTTGTTCAAATAATGAGTTTTATGTTTGCCAAGTATAGATCTGATGTGAGAAATTTAACATCTACAATGAATTGTTTTTTTAGAAGCATGCTTCAAAAATAGCTGTTTCTGAAAGATAATATTAAAATTGAGAGTTAAATATTAAAATAAACCGTTTTTCATAACAAAATCATATTTTAACTCATGATAATTAGATGGTTTATTCAGTTTGATTATAGAAAGATTAGACCTCTTTGATATTGTAAAATTCTGATGGTGAAGTGTTTGCTGACAAACTAGAATCTGAGTCATGATGGTAACGAAGGGTTTGCATTATTTTGTTAAATTAATTTTGGCTGCGCTAATAATTAATGAATGCTAAAAGAGATTTTCATGATTGGCCTATATATATAGGTAGGGTTAATGTTTCTAAATAAATTTATCCAAGGGTTGGTCAAAATTGTCTTCGTGTCAGTCAAAGAGAATCACAACAAATAATTGCTGTCAATTAATGAACATAGTACGCCATCGACCATTGTGTCAATTACCCTTTTTAATATTATATCATTATAGTACGTGGTGTCACTTACCCTAATTTTGAAAATTTTTAACAATAATATTTATGTAATAGTTGTGTACATATACATACATATCTTCTGCTTTCTTTTTACCTTTTTTTTTTTTTTTTTTTTTTTTTTTTTTTTTTTTTTTTTTTTTTTTTCACTTCTCATGTTATATTTGATCATTTTATTGTCAAACCCAGTGCAGAATAAGATAAGATCTTGCCTTTCAAAATTTAAAACACTATACATTTTGGATGAAGTGAATCTGAGTTTTTCTGTAAGTACTTTTTCCTACTTAGAAATGTGATATCAACACCTAAATTTTGTATTAAAAGAAAATTTCTTAGTTCTTCGATAATTTCCTACCTTCATTTTTCGACCATTTCTAAACTTGGAGCATGTTTTGACAGCTAAAATTTTATTTTTCAGTTTTTTTGTAAATAATTTGTTCGTAAAATAAATTTTGTTTTTAGAAAATAACTTAAATTTGTAAAAAGAATGAAAAACTAAGTTATTTTCTTGAATATGAAAACGTTGCAGTTTATTATTATTTTCTTACAGTTTTTTAAGCTTACATATATTTTTTTCTTATGCGAAAGTTGATTTCTTTCGCAACTAAACAAAATTAGTAATCTAAAATGTTACTTTTCAGTGAATTTATTTAAACCAAACACTAGCTTTGATTAATTATACTAACAACCGATCATATATATAATTGATTTAAGTAATCTAATTTTAACGAGCGGGGCAGTTATGTTAGAAATTTGAAAGCTTAAAGAAAAAGAGAATGATTTGTAGAAAATTGCTTATAATTTTATAAGTAGAAAATATAGAAAATTTTAGATACCATTGTTTCATGGATTGTTTAAGGCCATATAGGCGACAAATTTGATTTTGAGAATTATTTTAAAAGATGAAAAGAACATGATTTGTTAGATATTCTAATAGTATACCCAATTTTAACTTGGAATCATCGTTGGAATCAATAGGCTTCCATTTGAAGATTCAAAATTTTCAATAAATTATCTTTAAGTATTTAGACTTGATATCAATTCAAGAGATCATTATATTATTGTAGTACTTCCACGAATGATCAGAAGAATGTCGTTCTTTCATAATTTCATTAATAAATTCAAGTTTATTTCTAGAAAAAAAAATAAAGTAAGGACATAATTCTTTTTATAATGAAGGTAAAAATAACTATAAACAGAAAGATTCTGCAAATTTTCTTCGATGATAAAGACAAACAAAAAAAAAAATAAAAAACAAAGAAAAGAAAAACAGAACTTGATCTCATCTTAAAATTTCAAAGTAAAGGACAAAATTCACGTTAACCATGATAGGGAAATAAGAACAGAGCAAAAACGTAAAGGGAAAGAAAAATAGGAAATAATTAACATTAACACTCATATTAGAGGTTTAAACTATTACACTAACTACACAAAAACTGCATGATAATGAACCCTAAAAACGAGAGTCAGAATAAGCGAGTAGGTAGACTCTTGAAACGAAGTTGTGTAGGTAGAACTGGTTAGGTAAAGAGTGATAAATAAAGTGAGGTAGCTAGCTACTACTCTTCACATTCTCCAAATATTTCACATGAGAGCCAGAAAAATAGCTGAAGAAAGGGATGGGTCAAGAACTACGTCTACCTTACACAAACCAATGAGGCAGTGCTGTATAATGCAAACGTACCAATTTCGAAATTTCTGAAGGATCCACCTTACTCAGACTAATCTAACAAAATCATTTCCCCAAATATAATAATATTGCCTTTCCCTTAGCTGTGTCTGTGTATATCAGCTTTTTTTGCATCAAAGTTATATTTTATTTGCTGCTACATACGGCCCAGAGAGAAAGAGAGAGACGTACAAGTTCAGCACCAGGGTATCTGCATGCCATGCACTCCACATCATTATCAATCATCATATCTATATACTAACATTTTCACAACAGTAACAAAAGAATTCCATAAATCATTTAAATTACGTTTCATTTCTTGCTTGCTGTCTATGTTTTTTCCAAGCAAGGGAAGCGCTGTGGTACTAATCCTCGAACAAGATAAGAAATCAGTTAAAGGGGGTAACGAATTTTTAGTGCTTTGAAGTTTTTATTTAGTGAAAACTCTCAGTCATAGTCTTCAAGAACTCAGAATTTTAGTGCTTTGTAGTCTTTATTTAGTGAAAACTTACTAAATGGTGGCCTTGTTAATCTATGCATTTGAATATTTGTTATGCACAAGCTAGTTGAGAAGATGAATAAGTAGTAGTCAAAAACCACTTTCTACTTTTTCCATTACCACTCACTTTTCCTATATATGGTGGTATAGGGTGCCAGAACCTAAGTAATGGTTTTTAGGTATGCAGAAGAAATTACCAAAACATGCAGTAATCGAATACTTCTGCAAAGAATATGTAACCTAATCTCAGGTGCTATATACCTGTTAGAGTTAGTTCCCTCTTTCATATACCTCTCAGTTATAAGGCTTAATTAGATCTCTCTCTAGCTCTCTCTATATCTCAGACTCTCGAGGTTATTGTCACTATGCTTTTCAACAGTGTTCTTTCTGGGAGTTTCTTCTCCATGAGGTTGTTTACGTACAATACCAGCTGCTTCTGCTATGCTGCTTTTGTTCAACAAGTTCTTCTTGTAGCCATGTACGTACATTTATCGTCTTTCTCACTCAATTGGTTTTTGTTTGATAGAAACGTTTCAATACGCGCATGTTTTTGTTCAAGAACTCTTGAGCTTATTTATTCCCTTGTTCTGTTTTAATCGAAGAAGTCAAAAACAGTTTCAGTATGTGGTGTTTGCTAAAGGAATCAAAATTATAATGAAGATTATTATCCCCATCCCACTCCTTTACCGATTATTCATTGATTTCATAATTTTAAAGCTTGAAATCCCCCTTTTTAGAGAAAAGAAGAAAACACTTCCACAATGAAATTCTCAAAATAATTATTATTTAAAAAAAAAATACTCCTATTTAAGTTTTTTAATCCATTAAAAAATTAATAACACTTATCCATATAAAAATTAATTAAACTTAGACCCCTAATTAACATTTTTTAAGATAAAAATATGCTCAAATTTTGATAAATTATTATGACCCTGATAATACTTTTCTTGGTCATTTCTTAATAAACTAAATATTCAAATTGTTGATTAAATTTGAAAAAACCATAATTGTATACATTTTAAATGATCAAATTATATATATATATATATATATATATATATATCTATATATATATATATATATATAGAGAGAGAGAGAGAGAGAGAGAGAGAGAGCGAGAGAGAGAGATTTACATTTTTATGTGACTGTTATAGCTAATTTTGATTTTAACTATTTATATAAATCTGTGGACCACTTAAACTTAATTTTTAATTTAAATAATGATATATATCAAAATCTGTATAGTACGTGCTTTTAATTAATGTTTTTTCATTCTTTTCCATATTGATCACACTTTCATTTATTATATCTACATGTCTTATTGAAAAACAACTTTATCTTTTTAAACATTGATTATTAAGAATTCAATCTGCTATCCCAATTAAAGGTCTGATATGAAGAAAACAATCCCTTAAATTGGTTTTAATATCTTAGATAACTTCAATTTTATATGAAAAATAACACACACACACACACATATATATATATATATATATATATATATATATATATATATATATATATATATATATATATATATGAATATATTCGTGAAAAGAATTAGTATATCTCTCATCTCTCTTTTGATGTCTTGGCATATTAAGACAGAGTATCCAAGAACAAATTTTCTTCATCTAATTTATCACTGCATATAGAGTTATCACTGCGCAGAGTCTGTGTTATATCTGGTGTTATGGTTTGATGTTATTCAGTATGTAGTTATCATATGTTTTTGTCTTTCTTTTCATCACAAATCTCTCTCACAACTTTTCAGGTGAATTATTGACTTTGTGACGATAGAATAGAACGAGGAGACAGCATGGAAGCGAGCCATGTTTAAAGCTCACTCTGTCATCTGTAAGCAATCATTACCTTTTCTTTTTACTTAATTAAGTTCACTCCCTTTCAGTTTAACTTTTTTTTATTAAAGTTACCTAAAACCCTTCTATGAATCAGAATCAAAATTTTAAAAAAGAATAATATATCTATTAAAATAAAATTATATTGAACACTTAGACCAGAAATTTGGAACAATTTAATTTTCTCTAATTGATGGTTAATTTGTAACAGTAGAAAAATTTTCATGGAGGTAGCTTGAATTTGCATTTTACAATTTTCACAGGATTCATGACGTTTTGGGTAAGGACATACATATACTATTTATTACCTATTATTATAATTTCTTAAAATAAAATATTGAATATATATTTAAAAATTTTGAACATTTCATTTAATAAGTTTTATTTTTGATTCACGTAGACGCGTCAAAACCAATGTATTTAAAAAATCTTGAGGTTCATTATTAATTCCCCCATATGTTTTAAATCTGTGTTAAGTATAATAATATAGTTGAAATTATTGTTAAACTAATATTTTATTAACTGAACTTACTTTCAAAGTTTTTAAGTTTCAAAATTTTGCAGGTAAAGTTCACCTAAGACAGTGCTTGGCAAAGTCCATTATACAGAAAATTACACAACATAACGAATATCGAACATAAGAAGAGAAACTAACACAGTTTATGCAGCTAATCGTTTTATCACTCTGAATCCCCTCTTATCAAAATTGACTCTTTACATAGGCTAATATCCAATAATGATTGTAATGGGAAATAGGGACTTTAAAATCCAAATATTGGATTGAGATTCCAAATCTTGCAGCTATTAAAGTGTTTTTTTTCCCTGATGCGTATATCATAAGTGAAGAACCCTATTAATGAATTGGATTGTGTCAGATTACTGAATAAAGAGTGTAACATTTTATCGTCTTCTTTCACATTATTAATTGAAACATTAAGGCATATAAAGTTGTATTTATATATATATATATATATATATATATATATATATATATATATATATATTATTTTAATCTAGAAAATTGTGTAACGTATATGAAACTATCTGTGTGTAGATTATAAAATGCAAGGGATCAGAAAGGAGGAGCAAGCCACGAAACGAATAAAACGTCTTATCCAAATGTGCTGCAAAGCTTAAGGTATTAAATAATTAATAAAACTGTTTCTACCCTGGTTTATCTGGTTAAATTCAAGAGCGTCACACAAAAGAAGATGAAACAAGCGATTTGGTAATTGACATGTTATGCAGAATAATTACTTTGTTAAGTTGTATGCTTTTATTAGTGAAATCAACTGTCGCAGCCTTCGGTTGCTTAATAACATGTTATATATGTTTGAAGATTAAGGAACAATGATAAAGTGAAATTCATATGGGTATTTCAGTGTTTTGTTTTTCATAAATTAAAATCAGTATGAGTAAACTATTTTTTTTTTTCTCTCAGAATAGGTTAACTAGACCATGCTTATTTGCCTTCAATTTTTATCCATGTTCCCTGTCTTCTGGAATATGTGTTTGTGGTGATTTTATACTGTAAAAGTACAATGGAACTGAACATTTTGTATGGATGGTGATGGTTAGGTAGGGTGCAATCGAAATCTAATGACCTAATAAACGTACGAATATATAGCATATAGGACTTTTATGGCTTAGATATTTAGTTGGGATGATTTAGGTGACAATAAGATCTTCCATTCCTTACCTTTCAGTACCTAACTTGCCTTCAGAAGTACTATTTTCTGACTCATTAATATAGGCAAAAGTTTAGTACATTCAAATGAAACTAAACAGTCAATTACTTCAACTCTTCATAATGTTATTTAATTAGTGCCATACATATTGTAGGTGCTATTTTTCAATCCTATTTAGAATTTTACTTTGGTAATATCTAATGCATTTAATAGTATGTAAATTAGTAAAATAAAACTTTAACTATAATTGAAAAACAGAACCTACAAGACTTGGGTACTATATGCAATTTTTTCCCGTTTAATCCACTTATTTGGTACAACACACAAAGAAAATTATGAGTAATTATGTGAGGTAATTCATAACAACTATTTAGTAAAATTTTAAAAGATGCCTTATAAGAGAGAGGTCTGTTAAGCTGTAAAAAAATTAACAAAAATGTTGTATAGTTTTAACAACAATTAAATAGAGGAATAAATAGCTGGGTTGGTGATATTCTGAATGCAGGTTTTGTTCCTCTTATTTTAGAGGAAAAACTGTTTGATTTATCAAGTTAGAGAATTTTAAAAGCAAGCAATTGTTATTATGATGAAGAAATGTATTAATAAAAAGTTTAATATTTCATAAATATATAGATCAATAAGATTCTAAGTATAAAAAATATAATAATTAGTGAATAAGAACCATGCATTATCTTATTATGTTATATTTTGATTAATCTATTCCAGATGATTAACTTATAATTAATGTTTTTCTCTTTTAAATTGTAGATTCAAAGAATTGCATTATAGATTTAGAAGCTGGATATCAAAGACATCTTAACAAGAATGGAAGACTGAAAGGAACAAGAGTCTGAGAACAAATCCCCAAACTTTGACCCTACCAAATTTCCCTTGCTGAGAAAGCTTGACAAGTAAAATTTCTTCCCAATATAACAGTTAAGAAAAGGGATATCAACTGATAAAAATATGAGCTTGAAATAAAATAATTTGTCTTTGAGAATGATGTTTAAAAATGAGTTGATTTTTTTTTATAGTAACAAACTAACACACTTTTAAAACTTAAATACAAAATAGTTTCTTTAAGCTTTTATTTTTCAAAATCAATTATACATTTATACCAGTACATTCAATACAATAGGCTTATGCTTGTGTTTCTTAAAGTTGCTGATAGTGGTTCAATTCCTAGCCATTTGCATAAAGGAAATATAACTCCTTTAATGCTCCTTTAACATTAAGAGAAATGGTTAAATCTATATAGAGACATAGTACCAGTAGAACTAAGCCAAAAAGAATATAAAGAGGGGCAAACTTAGTTATCTAATCTGTAAAGAAAAAAGCGCTTTTGAAAGTAATGGAAAGAAGTTTTGTTATGACAGGTATATAACTAATTAAGTTCAAGAAAGTCTATAAACAAGAGTAATATGTCCTTGAACAGTTCCGTAATTATATGAAACTGCGTATTAAGATCACCACATAGTTCCATATAATCTGCTAATATTGCCCTATGTGCACACAGTTAAAACAGTTTGAGATATTACTACTGATGTATACTTTTCTGTGTTAGTACTTAAGTTTATGTACAGAAAATAACTTCTTTGTTATTTACTAATTTGGGTATCATGCATAAAAACTAAAGCACAATTGATTTAGGCCGGCTAATTTATAATCAATTATTTATGTTTTCACCTTGATAGATGTTAGTTTTTGCTTTTTACACGTATGAACGCAGATAATTCATAAAAGGGGATTTTCAAGAATTTTTTTCTACCTTGAACTTTCCCTGGCAGGGTCCTTTTGTGTAAAATTTCCATTAATTTGATTACCTTCGTGGGAAAATATAAGACATAATTAATGTTCAAACCATAAAGAGTTATAAATATCATGAAGTTTGTGTAACGAAAAAGTCCTACAAATAACAAAAGAATCTGAGATGTCAGATTGTTCATTTTTTTTTATTCGTTTGTTCAGATTATTTTTCACGCGATTTTGACCATCTTTAACGCTACTTTTGGTTTGAAGCTCAATTGGACTTTATAATTTTTGTCGTTGAATTTAGTAGTTCAATTTTAACATTTTGAATCAATAAAAACTTGAAATTGAAAAACAAATCACTATTTCACAATTTATCCAAATTTTAAAAAAATAAAAAGTTTAAAGATAAAGAACTAAATAATAGTTTAGCATATAACTTATTTCAGTCTTTCCTGAAACTTTAGTGATTTGAGTTCAATTATAAACATTTATATTTTCTCTTGGGTTTCAACAAAACTTCTACTAGCCTAAAATTCTGGGTTACAAACATTGAATATTATGCATTGACACACGAGTTTGACCTATGCAGAAACCTTTATACTAGATTCTACTATAGGAATTCAACACCTATACTAAAAGTTCTATGGCTTTAGGGTTGTCTAAAAGATTTTATTAGCCATTTTTTGTTGGCTATCTAGAGAACATGTTGACATGACTCTTAAGTTAGACACTTTCTTCTCTAGTAACTTTTTTCAGAAAGCAACCACTTCATAGAGATATATTATACAAGTAAGCAATCTTTCTTCTTAGTCTGATCTGCGAATATATCTTCTCCATAAAAAAACAAAAAATTGAAGAATATCTCTCTTTGAGGCTAGAAATGTTAAAGGCGTGAATCCCTTTGAACGGTGTCTCTGAGCTTATTGGACACCCTATTTCTCCATCAGACACAAAGACTAAATTATGCAACTCCACAACTTAGCAATGAATGAAAAGTCCACATTTGAGAGTTCTTGAATATGATTCAGATTCAATAGTCAGACGCTTTATATAAGAAAATTATAAGATGAACCAGTTTCTGCCAGTAGGTAGAAAATCAGAGTTATATAAAAAGTAGTCTATCTGAACTGAGACATTTGTCTTTGTAACATGAAACACAAATGCTTCTGCTAAAGTAATCTAAGTACGTTTCACTTATTGAATGTACCAACCTATTATTACTGATTAAAAAAGAACAAAACAAAACTTTAATACTTGTTTCTTGAGTGTTAGCCCTTAATTGCTTTCTTGGACTTAGTGAACGGCCAGTCAAGGATGTTAAAATGAGATGAATATATGATCACATTTATTTTGTAGATATCGATCCATAAACGTCTGAGTTTTGTAAGAAGTTCTGACAAAGTCATTGTTAAGTCTTTGAGTGCATAGAATCCAAAGGGCTAAGATAATTATTATTATTATTAGTTAGAATACAAAGTCCGTAGCTGACAATATATATCATTGTGGTTCATAAATTAAATTCACTCTGAGATACAATAACTACGTACATGGTGCAGCCAAGTCTTAGACAAGCTTCAAACATATAGACAACTGCAAACTTGAACTGAAAAGTTTCTTGAATATTTATATGATCATCATTTACCCCTGCTTTATGTTCATCAAGTACATATTGTTGTTTTCTCTCAATAGATACCTCAGAATTCTAATGAAAAATAACTACAACTTATGAACTCGGTAAAAGAGTAAAAAAGTCTTAATTGTTTTAGTGGAAGAATGCTAATAATATGAAGATTTGTAAATTGCATGGGTTCAAGATATTTATAACCTATGTTAGGCATTGATGGAAATAAAATATTTAACAAAAATAAATACTTTATTATGTTAAAAAAAATAATCACTTTTACTCTTTTTTTAAGCCATTGAAAGATACTTGGTTGAAGTGTTAAATCATTAATATACTTATTATACTTGTTTGGAAGTAATGACATTAGAGGATTATATTTTTGTCCAATAAACCTTATTTTTGAGATGTGGATGTGGATAAGGGTTGAACATCCTCTTGTTTCCTCCTATATATTCTTTTTGTCAATAAAAAGAATATCTATTAGCAGGCTTGACTATTATATTAGGATCTAAGTTCTGTTAATTTTATCGGTATGCATTTCCCAATTTATATATATAGAAAATGATTATGATGAATAAATTTACAATTGGAAAAAGTAAAAACTATAACTAAATTATAATTATGTATAGTTAACAAGATTTCTTTATAAATTAATTTTATAAAATATAACTTATTTATAATGTTAATAATTTAGCATTTATTTTAATAATATTTATTAGTCTTATTGTGTAAATCATTATTAAGTTAGATCACTTGCTGTAAAATTTTTTAGAATTGAGGGAAACCTAAATCTTCTTTGTAGGGCAAACTTCCTAGTAATTAGTCTAGGTTTCAACATTCTTGTGAGGTTTGAACATTATTTTGTGATTTCTTATGTTGGATCAGTTGTTAAATTTTAAGGTGGACAATTTACACTCATCCATGTGTGTTTATTGTATATTTAAGTGTTATTGTTTATCTGAATTTTTCAAAACGGAATTTTTCTTACAGGATGATCTCTAAGGTAAATCAGCACATGGATGTCAACAAATATAATCAGAACTTAATGCAAAACTAAAAGATCTTGAATTTTCTTCTGCGCATCCGTCTCCTCCAATGACCATAGGATTTAGCTACTTCAAAAGTTTCCAACAATTATATATATATATATATATATATATATATATATATATATATATATATATATATATATATATATATATATATATATATATTGATCATAAACTAATTATGTAAACATTGAAATCTGCTTGCAAGAAAGGACGGTTCTTTGTAAATATAATTGACCCTTACATAATATCAGCCACACTTAAGATACTGGTCAGAAATTCTACACGCAGCATCCTTTTTTGACAACTGTGACATGCCCTTGGTTAATCTAGAGCAAAAACAAAAAAAATCAGTACATTTTAGAAAGGAAATATACGACAACAAAAGTTACAGGTACAAAAAAACACAGAAAGATTCCTCCATGATCATGGTATTCCTTGCAAAACACTAGAGACAATCATCGGATAACACTGAAATTTAACATATTAGGTAGGATGAGGATTGGTGCACTCCTCCCAAGATTTTCCAAAAATTTGAAGCCCTAAAAATCAAGACATAGGATTTTAAGTATCACTTTAGATGTCATAATCGATTTCAAGGGAAAAGAAAGAAATTCAGGTACTTGTTCATGAAAATGAAAAACTTACCTGCAGATAGATTCATGCTGGCTATTGCACAGAAGGTGGAGCGTCCATTGGCAGCATTATTAGCTTCCCAATTTGGCGATAAATTGGGGAAGGAGTTGTAGTCACTGTTGTTTACACTTGCTTCCTTAGGGATCACAGCGTTTTGGTGATGGATGGAAGACATCAGAGAGTGTTTCAACTTTCTCTTGATGACGATGGATTCCTCAATAACGTTGAAGTCATCATCTCTTGGCATTCCTCCATCCACATCTTGAGGATGAGGTTGAAGGGGTGACCTTAAATGGTTCAGGATTTGATGGTTTTCAGTTGCAGGGCACTTTTTCTTCAACTCTTGCACCTTCTCCTCCCCACTGCACAATGTCTTGCAACTAGTCCTTTCCCTTGCTCTTGCCCTTGCTTTTTCCCTCGATTCCTTCATCTTTGCTTTAACACAGTAAGCAGGTTCTTTCAACTTCCCCTCTTCCAAGTCTACCCCTTGTTGATGTTGTTGGTCTTGGTGGATCACAGAAACCACTTCACCGTCCGAAGATGAGGAAAATTCGAAGCTATCAACACTGTGCTTGCTTCGAGTTAGCTCCTTAATTGCCTTCTTGGACTTTGTGAAGAGCCAGTCAAGGGTGTTGCTGGCTTTATCAAACCCTAACATGTCTTGAAGATCGAAGAACTTGCGTGCGATGTCAATGGACAGTCTCACCCTTCGGTCCCTCAAGCCCTGAGACGTGTGAATCTTGCTGTGCCTGTCTTTCTTGGTCGTTTTCTTGGCTGGCTTTTTGGTGAAGCCATAAAGGGCACCACCGAGATCCTGATTGAGAATTGCTGCAGCAGCACAATCTGCACCTGCCCAATTGGTTAGTGTTTCAGGGATTGGAGCATGATAATTAGTTGGTATGAAGGTAACAGAAAGTGGATCATGGAGAAAGTTGCTGCTAGCAGAAGAATTTTCAGGGTGAAGGAAAGTGAAAGAAGGGTAGGGCGAAGTAGAAGAAGATGAAGAAGGGAAACGAGGGTAAGAGCTTGAGGAGGTGTAATTAGAGGAAGGGAACATCTCATATAAACAGATTTTGCAGTTTCCAATGGAAGACGGAAACCCTAGACGGCTTTTGCGGAATGAGGACCACACAAAACTCAGAAGAGGTTTCTTATCTACCTTCTGTTAAGCTTCCTTAGCCTAAGGATACACTTTTTTCAAAACAACACTGATGTTTTTCTGTGTATCAACCATTTGCTAATCAAATAGAAGAAAAAAAAAGAAAGTGGTTTGATTTCAGAAAGTGATGAAAGGTTTAGGCCATGATGGAACTGAGGTCTGCTTTTCACAGTTTCCACACAGCTCCATATTTATCAGGTGGTGGTGCAGGACCATGCTCAAAGGTACCAAAGGGGTGGGGACTGTAGAGAAAGAGAGAGAGTGAGAGTGTAGTATGTATGAGTAGCATAACACAGGATAAGACACACATAATTGGTGGATTGTGTGCCTCATTATGTGGAAGCAATGTGAACAAAAGAATGTCAAATCAATCAGCTTTTGAGAACGTTAATATGTGTGTAATGTATACGTATATGAGGGTAATTCTCTGACTTCGCGTGGATCCGTTGGGTTTAGGGTTAAACTTGGTTGCACACACTTTAAACAAATCAGGTTAAATATGAAACTAGGTTTACGCAGATAAGCATTATAAAAAAAATCAGTATAATATATTGTAAGTTATCAGAGTAAAATATTTCTTCTATTATTCCACTTTTATTATATTTTTTTTTATCAATTTTAATATTTTTATATTTAGGTGGTGCTTAATGTTAAGCAAACACTACAAATGAGCCATAGATAGTAAATAATATGTTCTCAAAACAAGTTATAATTAAATTGGATTCATGGATAGCTTAACAGAATTCAACAACATAAAACAGCCTAACGCAATATATCTACAATAGTATTTATTATTTGTGTTAACTTATAAAAGTATATCATGTTTTTATGTTTCTTCTGCGAAATTAAAGGAGATGGGAGAGTGACCCTTTTCTGCAGAAGAAATTACAGAGTGAGATTGGATTCACTTTTCCCAAGGGACTTGAGGTTAAGAAGCTTTAAATATGGTGCAACTGCTCTTATTCGGTTCAGATTTTATTTTACAGTAAAATTTTAGAAAAGAGATCCAAGCACAGGGATACCGCAGTTTCTCGATCAATAATTTTAAAATTTAGATTTTTATGGTGAATTTCAAATTAGTTATTGATACAGAATTATAAAAAATAAGTCCCATCACTTATAAAATCATATAGTATTTAAACAACGTTAAATCTAAGTTCGTTCTTGTGAATAAGATTTTTTTTTCTAAGAAATAAATTACGTTATCAATATAAATAAAACTTTACACCAATTAATAACATTATTTTTTTAGTATGACAAATCTTAATTAGACTGGTAGTGTTTATAGTGATTAAAAAAAGTTATTTTTACTTAAACTAACTCAATGACTAATAATTCTTTTCAGTATATGTATTTTTGGTTTACATGGTTCATCGTATTATTGAATCAAAGTGTAAAAAAATAAATAAATCGAAGATTTTCATTTACAAGTCAAATATGTTATATTAACAAATTAATTAGATTGTACTGGTATAAAAAATATTTTTTTTATATTATCATCTTCTAATATCCCTTTAGTGATTTTTATTAGTTAATAAAAACAAGTAAAAATTTTCATATTAACAATAAAGTTAAGCACGTCATATCATATATAGTCGTCATAATATCTTATACATCAATTATTATCAGCAAATATAAGCTGTTAACTACTTAACAAAACCTAACAGTTCAATTATTTTTATTAGATTTTAAAATATGCATTATATTAATAAAACCATACTAAAGAATATACAAAGTACTTTCACAGTCACTTTTATTTCTCATCAAACTGATGAGATCATTCAGTTGGCATCTTATTGTTCATGAATACAATTCTGCATTATTAGACAAACCTCAAATATGTTTAACATGATCTTAATGAAAGACAAATTGTTAATTAATAGCAAAGATTTGTGGTCTTTTGACTTGGTCGTATCGTATCACCTACTGTCATTTTCAATATAGCTAGAAAGCTCTTTCAATGTCTGACATTGGTTGCTGCACAGCAGGGTGGGGGATACACCCTCCTTCTGATCTGCAATCGACACAAATCACGAATATATTTACTAGTGAATGAAGTAGTCACAACAAGAAACGAATCAATGATGATGGCTTTGTTTTTCACATGCTAGTTACATAGTTATGTGTTTTGATTTTCTCTTCCACCACAGTGGTAAAGGGTATAAATTTTAAAAATGTTTTGAGGGAACACAAAGGGTTTGACGCTATTTGTTCCATATAAGGTAAATGTTTGAAGGATTTGAGGTTGTATTTCCAAGATGTGGACATAACTGTCTCTTGACCTCATTCTTTTCCCTCCCATTTTTAGTAAACTAGTAATCGCTTTTCAGCATTCACTTCAGTGATTCACTCTTCACAGTTAAGGCCATGCAGTTATATGTAGCATCAATTTATACTTGCTAAAACGCTGCATGTTTTTCACCCACAATCATTCACTTACTTCAAAATTCAATTTTCATTTAACAAAAACAAAAGAAAGAAAAATAAGATAAATGATTTATATGGTGGTGAAAATAGAGCAAATAATATATTGTATATAATAATGCTTATGGCAACATGACAAATCATTGTTCATTCTTATCAAAGTGCCACATATATGAAATTATTTTTAACTCACAGACTAATATATAATTTTATTGGCAAAACCAAAATAATCAAGTAGTAACACACCACATTATTAAATTACACATTTAGTGTTTTATCTTATTTTTTAAATTTAGTGTGTTTCGTATTTTTCAAATTTATTTTAATTTTGGATTCATTTAATCTTTTCATTGGTTTATTAACATTCTTAATAATTTTATCATTACAACATTTTAAAATTGTCAGAAAACAGTGTTTTTAACAAGTTTTTGTTTTCCTACACATATTAACAACACAAAGTTGACTAATCATAACTAAAAACGTGTTAATAGCTTAAGGCAAACTAAATTCACATCTTTTAAGAAATATTTTGATTTCAAGTGGATAAAAAATATAATTAGACAAAAAATTTTGAACCTGTTAAATTATTTTTTTCGACAAAAATGTGATTAACTTATTATACTAGACTTCCAATCGGTGTCCTTTTCAGCTTATGCATTTGGCAGAAAGAAAATTGAAAAAAATAGAGTTTTTTTTCTTCATTATTTTATTGTTCAATTCAAATAAATTTTTTGTTCTCAAATTTTCTACGTTGAAACAGAACGGGATCAATAAGAATTGGTCGTAGAAAAAAAAAATACATAAAAATGGCTGGGTCCAGTGATAATAACTGAACGAAATGTAAATTGGATGATTGATACAAATTAGATTCGACACCTAATTAGTAATATCCCTTTCTGGGGCCGATTCACGTCATATATTTAATTTCACTGTCGGTAGAGTCACGAAGGAACCCGTTCCAATTTTATTTTATATATAATAGGGAATACTGGATAAAATTTTTTTATATTACCGAATAAATATATTTTATATAATTAAATTTAAAATAAATGTTTACTTTTATAGAATATATCATAGTTAAAAGTTACAGTGAATAAATATTTTGAATGTATAAAGGGTATGTGTGTTTTAGAGATTTGATGTTTGTTGACTTGGTTTAGTTCATTTTAATTGTTAACATAGTTCTACATATTAACACTGTTTTGTTTTTTTTAATGTATTGAAAGTTTGAGTGCCATGTTTCGTGTATTGAAAGTTTAATTTACATTGGATAAAAAATTTATAATTTTCATAAAATTTAAACATATTAAATTTAAATTGTTTAATTTAATTTTTTTAATTTTTAAATATTTGATTTAGGTAAGACAATTTTAAGTTATTGAATCTTATTTTTTGTTTGTTTGAGTAGAGTATTTTAATTACTATAAATATAAAAAATATTATTTAAACCTTGTATCTATCAATAAAAATTACTTAGAATTTAACGGAAATTTTTTTAACAATTTTGAAAAATAACTCCCGTCATTGATTAAGAAAATTCTAACAAGTACTAATCTAAAAAAAAAAAAAAAAGACTTTGATATACATTATTATAGCAGATAAATAATATTAATGAAAAAAGAATTTACTTTCATCAATCGAAAAATAATTTTATTGACGTCTGTCCCAACTAATATCAGTCAAAATATATTTATGTTAATATTGGTTAAAAAAATCTAATTAATATCGGTCGAGTAATAATCTTGATCTATGTTCTGATAAACGTTAGTAAAAAATAATTTCAACTCATATTGGATAAAAATAATACTTATTGATTTATAACTTATCAGTGATCAAATTATTTTTATAAATTTTATTTTTTCCAAATTTACTGGCCAAATAATATATTTTATCATAAACTATTTTTGTTTTTTATAAAAATATATCACTTTATAAAAATTTCATATCCAAGCACAAACTTATTTATTTGTCTAAGAAACATATTGTTCTGTAGTTTCTGTTGATAAAACTTCTGCGACGTGTAAGCATTTTCAAAGATAATTTTGTATTATCTTGCTTTTTTTCAAAAACAATTTTAGTTAAAAAAAAAAAAAGTGAATAATACCTTTATCGAAAATGACAGTTGATAGAGATTTGTTTCCATAAATTGTTAGAGTACAAAAGTGGGAGTTGCTTTAATTATAACAAGAGTCAAGGAATACAATGAAGATTTGGAACAAGAATGTCCCAAGAAATGGTAGATTTTCCAATCAGGATTTTACCTAAAGCCTAATAACCAAACTATACAGGAAATCATTCATATGATGTGTTCCAGAATATTATGTGTACGTGATTCCTGCTAAATTTAATATATATATATATATATATATATATATATATATATATATATATATATATATATATTTATTTATTTATTTATTGAAAGCACATTAACTTTATCTTTCTACAACACATAGAGAACATGATAGTACTTAATTATGGTAGTAGTGAGGTCATGGAATATTTCCATGATAAAGTAACAACTAATACAATTTTACATGTATATTTGGTACAAGTGTTACCAACCCATTTACAATATCATTAATAAAATAGTCATCCACTTAATGATTATAATCTTTATAGTATCAATCTCAACTATATTATAATAAAAAATTTCCCTACAAAATTAAAAGATGCAATTAGCAATAATTATATATAACACAAATCACATCTTGCATTAATATTCAATAACACAGAAGTTAAGTAGTTGGAAAAATTGACCTTGTTTATCCACATACTTCGAATTATCATTTTATCGAAAAAAAAAACTTCTCTTTAAATAAACATTATTCTCTAAATAGTTTATATGACAACAAATCATAAGATATTTTTTTTTATTTAGACCTAACTATATTACAAAATTATTCCCTTATTCAGGTTCCTATTCTTTAACTTTTACAATATTATGTCTAACTTATATATACTAGTAATAAAATTACTGAAACATACATAGTTATAAATAACATATAATCAGAATAGTATGAATAAGAGCTCCTCAAACTACCTAAGTTTCTTAGCAATCCTTTCATTCTTATTTTGCTTCCCGTTAGCTTCTTCTATTACATTTTTTGTTTAAGTTTGAAAGAGCAATTTGTTAAGATGTTCAAAATGTTATATTTTACTTAGCTGCAACGGCATATTCTGTCATGGAATTGATTTATTCTTGTTGCATTTCTATTTGTATTGTACCTTTTTTTGACTCATGTATTTGTTAAATAAAATCATTATCCATTAGATTTTCCTACTAGAGTCCGTAATTCTTCTAGAAGTTGATTGTTTATGGAAACATGGGTTAAATTCGCACATAGTCTCTCATAACATGGTAAATTTGATCATTACTCCGTGATAGCTCTTTATCACCTATTCTTCCGTTGATCCCCTTCCCATATTTAAGGTTGTATTAGCTAGTTCTTGTTGTTGTATTTATGATATTATGTATTATAGTTGTTGGGAGAATCTGAGGGGCATAACGGGAGAGATTTCACAAAAAGCAGAAATGGGTCAAACATACATAAGGGAACGACACCACCTTAAGGAAGTAGGTTTATGAGTCTTCTTTCTTATATATTGCTTAACTTTCTCATTTTTATTACTTAGACTCGCACTTGGATTCCTAATAATCTCCACTTCAAGTGAGAGTCCCCAACATATGAGCCGGTCACCATGAGGTCGGTGCGAACCATCGGCTCTTAGTCTCTCTTCTACACTCCCCATCGTATGAGCCGGTCACCATCAGGTCGGTGCAAACCTTCGGCTCTGATACAACTTGTTGTGTTTATGATACCACTTGTTGTGGTTGTTGGGAGAATCCGAGGGGGCATTATCGGCGAGATCTCACAAGAAGGAGAAATGAGCCCAACATACAAGGGAATGACACTACCTTTAACCCAAAACCTTAAGGCAGTAGGTTTATGGGTTTTATTTCTTATATATTGCTTAATTTTCTCATTTTTATTACTTAGACTCGCACTTGGATTCTTAACAATCTCCCCTTTAAGTAAGAGTCCCCATCATATGAGCCGGTCACCATCAGGTCGGTGCGAACCATCAACTCTTAATCTCTCTTCTACACTCCCCATCGTATGAGTCGATCACCATCAGGTCGGTGCGAACCTTCGGCTCTGATATCACTTGTTGTATTTATGATACCACTTGTTGTGGTTGTTGGGAGAATTCGAGGGGCATAACTGGAGAGATCTCACAAGAAGGAGAAATGGCCAAACATACATAAGGGAATGACACCACCTTTAACCCAAAACCTTAAGGCAGTAGGTTTATGAGTCTTCTTTCTTATATATTGCTTAACTTTCTCATTTTTATTACTTAGACTCGCACTTGGATTCCTAACACTTGTACCAATGCTAACTCTTGGATTCTCTCTCATTCAAATAGTTTTCTTCTCCATGTTAACCTCTATTTCCTTGTACTTCCTTTCCAAATCTCTTCCTTTCCAAATCTCTAATTGTCCTAGTGTGATCTTCTTACACAATGAATTTACATAAATTCTAGGATATCTATATTTGAGAACTCCATCTCTTAACCACTTGTCATTCCAAAACCTTACCTTATCTCCAATTTTTACCATCCAATCTAAATTTATGTGAAAAGAACTTTCCTATTACAACTCCACACATACTTTTTTAATATCCCTCCACCACTCGAAACCAGCTTTCCATAAGCCTTGTTCTTCTTTTCTTAGCCTCCACTTCAACTTTTCTAAAAGAGCAATGTTGAATATGTTTAGATACTTCACACCTAGCCTTTATTCTTCCTTTGACATACATATTTTTTCCCACTTGATCCATGTGATCTTCCTACAATCATGTTCCCAGTCCCATAGAAAATATCTGTATTTTCTTTATTTTATTTCCCACGCTTACAGGCATTTTAAATAAGGATAGTTAAAATAATGGTGTTCCAATTATAATTGATTTTATTAAGATAACTTTACTAAGGAAAGTAATATATTTTCCTTTTGGCCAACTTTTTCTTGATTTTTCCTAATATTCTAGGACGACTAAGCAAGGTTGTGTTAGAGAGTGATAACGAGACACAAGAGTCGTGATATACTTATGAGGCTACATGATGAGTTGTGCATATCAAGAGGGGTGGTGATTGAGCGTGTGGTATTGTATTGAACTCAAGAGAGGGGCATATGTTGTGGTTGTCAAGTCGCAATGTAGAGGAGGATGCAGAGAGAATGAGTGAGCAACAATTTTTTTGTGTAGGTTTATGACAAACTTTTTACATTGACTCTATTTAAACAAATGTAAAAAGAGTTTTTTTTTTTTCATGACATTTGTGTCAGTTTAAATACAATCAACACAAAAGAGTTTATTTAAATTTTAATTTATCTAGTATTTTTTAAGTTGATTTTTTTTACCAATCAATGTAGAAATGACGATATTAATATTTTTTTTACTAGTAAAACTTTTTCATTTTCAACAAGTATATCATATACAATCTTTTTACATACACAAATTATAACTCAATAATATTTATCATATTGTAATTGAGTAGGTTACTTAAACTTCATTTCAAGTTATTTCAAGTTATAGTAAAATATATTTATGCACATGATTTATAAATATAATATGAAACTAGTAAAGCTAAATGTTGTTATAAAAGTTGAGTTTCTTAAATATATTTATTAGAAATTTGAACGTGACTTAAGAATTTTATATGAAGCTTGAGAGATCAACAATTCAAATTCTTAAAAATTTTAAAATGATATAACAGAGAAGAATTCGGACTATTGGAGTATCTTCTAAAATTATTTTTCTTCTCTTCAAAACGAAAAAGGACAGTAGATAATACAATAGAGTTTATCACAATAAATTTAACTTCTTATCTCATCTCTTACAAAATGCAGAACAAGCTTAGAATTGAATTTATCTATAGTGAGTATCTTTTCTTCTTATTAGTGTTTCCTCGTTATCAATTTACATTTTGTCAATATCAAATAACCTCGTATCCTCAATATGTATATAAGTATGCTAAGTTGACACTATACTCACCTTAAGAACACATGAACAAAATAAAGTTGACTTTCATAGCTATCATTATAAACCAATCCTTAATCACCATATGAGTCGTGGAGTTGGTGGTGTAAACCTCCATGGCTATGCTCCAATTACTCTCAAAATGGTTACTTCTTTCGTTGCATGTCTTTTATGTCTGACTTAGATCTCCCACTTTTTATTGAAAATGAAACAATCATTGTCTTTGGTAGTGAGAACTTCAGCTTGTCCTAAGTTATACAAAATACGTACATATAATAAAATTACTAGAAGTTTTTAATGACATTGTTGGAGATCTCACATCGATTAGAGATGAAGTCTTTTAATAGTTTATAAGTGGGTGAAAATCTCACCTTACAAGCCGGTTTTGTAAGGTTGAGTTAGGCTGCAAGTCCACTTCTTAATATGGTATCAGAACATATCTTAACAAGGTTGTTGGACGTATCGGACTACCCGTTCTCGGACCGCTATATAACTCTATTACACTATATTATTATAATATCATGAATCCTAAAAATATGCTCAAATATAAGTACCCATTTTCTCAACAAAAGAAAAATAATAGTACCTACAAAATTTAGAGTTATTTTTTTAAAGTCTTGAATACCTTTTCAATTTAAAATTGAAAAAGCCAACATCCTAAAATATTTGCAGATACAGTTACAACAAGAACTGTAGACTTGGACCTTTGCAGCATGAGTATTTTGTTAGGCATATTTGAAAAGCATTAGAATTATACATAAAGAATACGACAAGGCATATATCAATTTGACAGAATAAACAAATTTGATGAGTACACACTTGAAGTATCGTGATTGTTTTTAAGACACTAATAATTGTAAGAAGAGTATATGCGAAATGAAAGTTTGTCCCACCGGTCCTTCTTGACTGATCCATGGAGACATTGGTTGAAAGCGACTGGTACCTTTTGGTTCTTGGGAGTGAAACGAAGAGAACAAGTGGTAGACAGTGGTAACAGGAAAGAAAGAAAAAAATGGTTGATCTCTAGCTAAGAATGTGCAGGGCAGAAGCCAAGGGTTTTGTGCGTTGCATGAGCATGATCATGTGCTTAGGGCTAAGATATTTGGTTCTTTGAGGGGTCCCATGATCAAACTTGTTCTGCTGCTGATCTCTTCGTTGCCGTGCCCCCACCAAACCCCCCTTAGACACACGTTCATGTGCAGTGGAAAACCATTTCTCACGATTCGGCGACAGTGCAGTACGTTGCCACTTTTTGAGTGGTGTCAGGTGGTTGTTTCATCGCATTCATGCTAGCTGGCCACTGCATGATTAATTATCACTTTAATTGCCTTTTATGCTTCTCTTCCTTTTCCTTTTTTTGTTCTTCAACTTCAAAAATATCGTCCTTTCAAAACTAAAAATATATATGTAATCTCTCCTTCATCCTTTCAAAGATCATTTGTAGTACTTTATTGTTAAAGGATTAATATTTTTTATCATTTTGCTTTTAAAACCATCCATTAATTTCGTTGTAAATTAAACAATAAAAATTGGTAGATGATGAATGAAAAGTCAAATAAAAATTAATATGACGATTAAGGTGAAATAGTAAAATACAGTACTAGTGTTTGTGGTTCTTTTGGGAGTTTTAGAGAAAGAGTGTACACTATATTCTCGTATGAAACGAATGAGAAAAAGAAAATCATTTGAGATTCATTTTATTTCTCCTAAAATTACTAATAGAGTTCTATTTCAAGTTTATTCATTATTTTTACTATAGTACTTCTAAAATTTAATTAAATCACATTTTTAAGTAATTAAATATTTTTTTATAATTAAAATCTCAACTCTGGAAAATATAGATTTAACGTAACAAAAATTTAACATAAATGGTAAATAGATGATACTAATTATGATACTAATAGTAAATAAATGTCATTAGTGTCAACTAAATTCATGTTAAGACACTAGTATAACATCAACTTGTCTCTTTTTATAAAATAAAACATTAACCGAATTCAAATATGAAACAAACAACAAAAGACCTTTTTTTTCATCCAACTCAATTAATGTAGTTCTTCAAGATAAACAAATATAATACAGAAGTGTTAGATTTGGAAGGCAGCTCTCCAGAGTATACAAAATTATTATCCTTCAAACTCATCAATCACCGCAACAAATCACCAAATTTTGAGATACATCCTCCTTTGATTAGAAAATGTCTTCCGTTGATTTGTTATCACTTTAAATCGTGCAAGTTTCACACACCAGTAAGAATCCTTCAGTTGCTGCAAACTGCTAACATTAACAGCACCAGAACGTGTCTCTTGATAGATACCAGACTTGTCACCTTCACCTGCATCACAAGTAACCAAGCATGTATTGTCCTAACCTACTAGCTTAACAGAGGAATAAATACAACCTAGTCATCCTAAATTTATCAAACACTGCAGAGGACAAAAATTCCAATCTGATAATGAAAAAATCACTCTTTTTCTACAGTATTTGACCCATGTCCAACAACTCAATTGTGCTAAGAAAAAAATTTCTAAGTCATCAACAACACCATTATTAAACACCACTTTGTTCCTAAGTTTCCAGATTTCTCACACTACTGCCACTCACATTCCCTTCCAAACATCAACTTGTCTAACTCAAAATTTATAAAATTTAACTATTTATAATGTCAACTTAGTTGGTGCTAAATAAAAATAATTTAATTTATGAAGGTTTGACCAACCACTAGTAATAACAATTTAAAAAAAAATATGTATGAATAAAGAAGATGTAATGGTGTGGAAAAAATAAATGTGGGTAAAGGAAACAAGTGTGGATGAAGAATATAGATGTGGACTAGGAAGACTGGTGTGAGAATATTTATATATAAAGTGAGAAAAAAAATTGTGATTGAAAAGATTTATCATCTGTAAACTTTAAATTAAACATAATTTACTATTTCTATTCATTGTGATTTATTTTAAATTACCATAAATAAAATAAATAAAAACACTTAAATGAGTGTTTTAACCTTGTTATAATAAAAAAGAAACATGACAGAAAATCCATCGATAATTTGTAATACAACATAAAATCCTCCCCAAATATGTCATTACTCGATAAAAAAAAACTATACTAAAACACCTAGTTACATATCCTTAGTTAAAAAAAAAAAAAAGACTATACTAAAACACCTATTCATTGTGATAAAAGCTAATTCACGTCACATATATTAGTGTCAATATTAAAGATAAATTATATATTAATCTCACTAACCATAAATATTTTCATTAATTTTTAAAAAATCAAAATGTAGTAATATGTGTTAAACAAACACTAACACACGTTTTTTTAAATAACAATAATAATCTGATATTATAATGTTGGTTAAAGTAACGCTTAATTAAATAATATAAAAATATTATATTGTCTATAACATGAATACCAATTCCCTAAATAAAACATATTTAATATTGTTAAAATTGACTAAACTAATTATAATGTTTTTTAAATTATTTTATATGTCTTTTAACTAACATATGGATTTTTTATAACATAAAATTAAAATTTATAATAATTTTACACATAATACATTATTAAAAAGATTATAAATGTTTTGTATCACAATCAAATTAATTGAGCTGAATGTACTACATATTAGTCTACACTAAATTTTGAAAATTACATTCACATTTTCTTGTAGTTACTCTTTAGATGAAATTAAAAAAATAATAAGCATTAAGATTTGAAATCCCTAATGATAGGAATACATATATAAACAAACCTTTTTCTCATTGAAGCTCGTCACAATTTAGAGATCCGTAATTTACACAAAAATGCAGCTAATCCCACCAACAAAAAATCTACACAGAAAAATAAAAGGCAACAATAAATGAGGAAATGACATCAACTTTCCCACTCTATTATTGTGTTGGCTTGAAGAATGGAGAATAAGACAAAAATAAATGCAATGAAAATTTAACACTTAAAATATATATATATATATATATATATATATATATATATATATATATATATATATAT
>Ga0209700_101455_pt1 | contig 49208 bp, 24 predicted proteins | sample SiratroredBW_FD_187528 | JGI IMG/M metagenome (GOLD analysis project Ga0209700, IMG submission 187528) | Root nodule microbial communities of legume samples collected from California, USA - Siratro red BW (SPAdes) (version 2) | ecosystem: Host-associated > Plants > Roots > Nodule | place: USA...
TTTTCACTTTTTCAAAGCCTTTTTTTTTTTTTTTTATTTCAATTCATTCAAATAATATACTTTTATACCAGCATTTGTTGACAGGTGATAACTACCTGAATCAAGTGTTACATTTGAATGACTATTACTCAATACAGGGTCAGTATATTTTGACCTCTTTTTAGTATTTGAAGATTTATTATTTATGATGTGAAAATGTTAAAAATATTATAATTTTTATGCTTCATTTGATTTTACCATTTCATTCATTTATACATATTTTATTATATTTTTCAGTTTTTATAATATTCAGGTTTCTCAATAATTTATTTTAATTTTGTTATAGTTTTTTAATTTTTTTTATTATTAGGCCTACGACCTATCCATTAACTTGGTAGCTAAATAAGCTGAAAAGAAACGCCATTAATTGAATCGGTTTAGTTTAATTGATTCGTATTCAACATATACACACCTTTATCATGAATAACACTTTTGATATGAACAATATTTTTTATAGATCACAATTACTTGAGACAGTGTTTGAAATCAATAAGATCATTATAGACAATAAAAAAAATTTCTTGCGAATATTTAAGACAGCTAAATACGCAAATTTAAACCTGAGATCAAAGGGTAAACTCTTCACAAAGTTTATATACTCTATGGTTACTCAAATTGTGTGTATAGGATTTTGTAAGAAAAATAAGAAGCAAAAGTACGCTTAATTCAATTGTGTGTATTGGAACATACTACTTAAATACTTTTCTTACATATTTTTCGTTCTTAACTTAAAAACTGTATTGCATATGAATTTTAATTTATGCGAATATTGTCCTTAATTTATAGTAATGTTGTCATTATTAATTTATGAAAATATTGTTATTATTTGTATTAAAAAGTTAAATTCTATATTAAAAAATCTATTTTGTATTAGAAAATATCGATTTTGTATTACATGCTTAAAAAAAATTAAAAAACTCACAATTTGTATTCGATAACGCACAACTGTATTTTCCGCAATATATATTTTGTATCCTATAATACACAATCCCAAATATATATTTTTGAAGGTTAAAATTTAAAATTAAATTTTTATTAGGGTGCAGCATAAATATATGGGGGGTGCAAAATGCAATACCCCCTCTATGGCATGACGGGCCTGAATTGGGTATTTTGGTTTCCTAGTGGTATTATTGATGATTTCAATTTTCTAGATATGCCTCCCATTGAGGGGGAGAAATTGAGCAATCAACGCATGGTTTCTGGCATTGTAGCAAGAAAGATTCTCTTAGAGGACAAGCCCAATTAGCCCCTTAAGTCATAAGATGGAATCAGAATGCCCCTAGTCAAGTGCGACTTTTTGAGCCTTTCTTCCCTCTGGAGTCAGTAGTTGGGACCCAAACCTGAGCATGCTTCTTCTTTCTGGAAAGTAACCATCATTGGACTCGGTGCTTCCTATATTTACATACACAACAATCTCTATATTAAACAAATGAAATCGACAAGACCTAACACAGATCGCCACATTTCCATTCCTCCAAACTTGTCTTCATTGTTCTTTCTTTGGTTGAAGTGTTGATGGGATACAATATGAACTGGGATTTCATCTGGGTGCTGCTTTTCACGTTGTGTTGCTGCTCCTTGGTGCACAGCTTGGACAACACTCCTGCAAGTGAATCATTGAATTCCTTTGTTCAAGATTTTGCTTTCAGGTCACTGCTCAAGCACAGGCCTCAAACCGGTGCTCTGTATGATGCTCTTCTTCCAAGGAACCTGTCTGGTATGGATATTTCAGTGGTACGTCTTAGAAGCAGAAGGCTCTGGAACAAAGGTGCCAACTTTAGCTACTTTCGGATCCCACCAAGAACTGTGTCCATTCCCCATGTCAAGAGGTTGGCTATTGTGTACCAAAACTTGGGCAACTGGTCAACTCTCTACTACAATTTGCCAGGTTACTCACTCATCTCTTCTGTTGTTGGCTTCCTGGTTTTCGATGCCTCAAATGTAACGGACATAAGGGAAAGAAACCTCACTCTCAACACAATGGGACAACCTATCTATATTCAATTTCCTAACTTTACATATATGAGTAGGGGTCACATAAACCCAAGGGTGAGATGTGTAGCTTTCAATGCCAATGGTACATTTCAACTTACTGAGATGAGTTCCCCTGGAGTGTGTTACTCAAGAGACCAGGGTCACTTTTCGGTTGTGCTTCCATTGGAGAAGAAGAGGGGCAGATGGTATCTGTGGGTGATTGGCTTTGTGGTTGGATTTTTTGGTTTTATTATCGTTGGCTATGCGGGATTTTCTTCTATGAGACTTCTCAAGGCCAAGAGGATTCAAGCCATGGAAAAACAAGCCAATGAAGATCAGGTTCTTGAAAGTAGATGGGTTGGCAATAGCAAAATGCCCTCAGCAGCAGTGACAAGAACTCAGCCAGTTCTTGAGAGCGGCGTTCTTTAGTTCACTGCATCTTCCCCTTGTAATCTTTTCCCCAATTACCCTTGTCAGTTAGCTAATACTCTTTTGTCAGTGAATGTATAACAATCAAGGTTCGTTCATTCTGTGAAATGAACGAAGTATGATTCTGACTACAAATGAAGGAATACTTTTACAGATACATCAAGAAATAGTCTTTTAATTCTCTTGTACCGTTAATTTTTTTCTGACCGGGGTTTCTCAATGGCATGAAGCAATTTGCATTTGTTAATTAGTCTCGTACAACTGTAAAGTGTAGCATTAAATATAATAAACTGAAGCAAACAAAGAAAGTTGTGTAAACTCCAAAAGAAACCATATCACAAAAGCATTACCGAGTCCTACCTTCACAAGGTTGCCCAAAGAAAAACAATATAAAGCACGTAAACAATATAAAGACCAAAAGGTAAAAATAAAAACTTGGTCATCAAGGCCCGACAAGAAGCATAAAACCTTACAGGTGCACAAACATGTAAAGTTACAAAGCGAGAAAAAGAGAAAATCCATCAGCACATACACCAAAATCACCTAAAACGAAAGGCACAGGAAACCATGATACATTGAAGCTTTATTTGTCGTTCCTAACACATTGGCTTCATAGATAAACCTTCAACACAATTCTCATCATATTTTGTCAAGAAATTCATGAATTTGTTCAAACAAATTACAAGAATCAGGCTCCTATACCCCGAGCATCTCTTTCTATAGACTAAAGTCGCAATTTCAACCAACCATCAATATCACATGCATAAATGGTTTGGTGATTAGGTACCTTAACCAAGGTTTGGATCCGATATTCGTCTTAAATGTGAAATCGCAACAAAGAGTACTTTTGTTCCAAAATGTACCATTCATGTGAGAGATTGTAGGAGCGTAATAGAAGTCTAGATACCCCTGGTTACAGAAAAAACAGAATATATCACTTGCACAAGAAATTATGAATGCATGGAGATATCAGCCATTAAATTTCTTAATACTTCAACACTCTAAAAGACTTCTTGCTTTCCAGGAGTCAACACAATTCTCTTCATATTTTGTTAAGAAACTCTTGAATACGCTTCACATAAAATACAAAATGCAAGAATCAATCTCTTCTTCTACAGTGTTACTTTTGAGAATCAAACAAGCAGCATCACATGCACATGCATAAAGTAAATCATGAACATTTTACTAGATTAATTACTTTAACCTTCTTCACTTTAGAGGAATCAAATCCAAAATGCAATTATAACTCTAATTTCAAGCAAATATACACTTGACAAGAACATCAACAACTAGTACTCTACTGAAGCAAAAGCCAGTGGAAGCCAAATGACATGCCTTCGTTTTATTAAAGAGCCAAAGCAGTTCTAGCAAGAAAACAATGATTGTTCTGCCTACCAAAGATCCTCAAAGAAACAAACAATTACAACTCAAACGCTGCACCGTAGGACCAACAGCCAAACAACCAAAACTCATGATCAATTGAAAGCACCAACTCCAGTCCCACTTTGACGTGCAAGCCTTGTCCACTCGGTATGGAAAGCCCCAGGGCGATCAACCCTCTCATAGCTATGCGCCCCAAACAAGTCCCTCTGAGCCTGAACAAGGTTCGCCGGCAGCCTGGCCCTCCGGTAAGTATCAAAGTAAGCAAGACTAGCACACATTCCCGGAGTACTAATCCCAGCTGAAACCGCCAACCCCACAACCCGCCTCCATGCAGCCTGCCTCTGCACCATTTCCCTTGCAAACTCCGGGTCCACTATCAAACTAGCCAGATTAGGGTTCCTCTGATAAGCCTTCTTGATCCTGTCCAAGAACACTGCCCTTATGATGCATCCTCCCTTCCAAATCCTAGCCAATTCCCCCAAATTCAAGTTCCACCCTTTCTCATTACTCTTGGCCCTCAACAAATTCATCCCCTGAGCATAGCTACAAATCTTCGAAGCATACAAAGCCTGCCTTACATCATCAATCAACCTCTTCTTATCCACCCCATTCGCACCAATTCTCCCCAATTCATCACTCAACCCCGCCTCCTTCAACACCGTCGCAGCACTCTCCCTTTCCTCCTTTAACCCGCTCAAATACCTGCAATCCAACGACGCCGCAATCGTCGGGGCTGCTATCGACAGCTCCGCCGCCTGCTGCACCGTCCATTTCCCCGTCCCCTTCATCCCTGTCTTGTCCAAAATCTTATCCACCAAAAACCCTTCACCATCCTCATCCTTTACCTTAAAAATATCCGCAGTGATTTCAATCAAGAAACTCTCAAGCTCCCCTCTGTTCCACTCATCGAAGATATCCGCAAGCTCGGAATTCGACAGGCCCCCGACGTGCTTCAACACGTCGTAAGCCTCCGAGATGAGTTGCATGTCTCCGTATTCGATTCCGTTGTGCACCATCTTCACGAAGTTCCCAGAACCTCCCTCGCCGATGTACGTGACGCAGGGGCCGTCCTCGACCTGCGCGGCGACTTTGTGGAGGATGTCGTGGATGTTCTCGTAGGCGGTTTTGGAACCGCCGGGCATGAGGGAGGGGCCGTTGCGAGCGCCCTCTTCCCCGCCGGAGACGCCCATGCCAAGGTAGAGGAGGCCTTTTTCGGCGACTTGGCTGATGCGGCGTTCGGTGTTCTCGTACCACTCGTTGCCGCCGTCAATGATGCAGTCACCGGGCTCGAGGTATTCGGAGAGTGCGGTGATGGTTTGGTCGACGGGGGCGCCGGCCTTGACGAGGATGATGACGGATCTGGGGCGCTGGAGGGAGAGGACAAAGTCACGAGGATTGTATTGGCCCGTGAGCGGGAGGGAGCCCTCATTGCGGGCCCGATCTACGGTCTGGTCGACTTTGACGGCCGTACGGTTGTAGACGGAGATGGGGAAGCCCTTCTCGGCGATGTTTAGGGCTAGGTTCTGGCCCATCACGGCCAGGCCCGCCAGGCCTATGCGCGACAGAGCTGCTGACTCCATTCGAAAGCAAGGGTTGGTGAGAGTGTGATTTTGGTGTGGAAAGTACGAGGGAGTTTGGAGTATGCAACTATGTCTGAGAAAGTGTCTTGGTAGTTATAAATCTAGTGGTGTTGCTGTTGTTAGTTGTTAATTATTATTATTAGTATCATTATTATTATTATTATTATTATCTAATTAGTAAATAGATGGTGTTTTGTTTAGCAAGAGGAGTAATGAGGGCTTTTTGGTGGGCTTTATTTGGGTTGGTGAGATTGGCGGACCCGTCGAGGGAGTGAAAGGACAGTGACTTAACCACCAACGAGGAGGTGCCGTAGACGACGTTGCGTCCAAGACGTGCCCATTGGGAATTTCCTCCTCAATCAAACGACAACGTTTTTTGCACCAAATCAGTCAACCCTGATATATTTCATATCTTATCGTTGGCCCTTTTTGGTGGCTACCTTTTTCTTAAACTACTATTATGTTGACGTGCGTGAGTTCATATTTACGTAACTGCTGAGATGATTTACAATTGTAAAATAAAAAGTTTAAGGACTTTAAATATATCAAGCACTTCTTTTATGCTAAACTTTTAGAAGATTTTAAAAAAATATAAATTAAAGTTTACTTATAAGAAATTAAAACATTATACGAAAGAATTTCTTATAAAATATTGTCTGAACATATCTTAAATAAATTGTTATGTATTCAATTTATTAATATAATAATTCATTACTATTATCCATTAAGAAAATAAATACATTTTATTCCTATTCTCATTTGATTGTCTCTAGTGAAATACTCAATGAAATAAAACTTTTTGAACTATGGATTTTATTAAGGAATGACTAGGAAATAGAGATGCATACAAACGATACTTTAATATTTAAGTTGGTCTAAAAATAAATAATAATGTCTTAAAATTAGTAATGATACTTTAATATTTATATTAGTAACTCTATGAATTTGTAACTTTTAATAAGATTTATAATTAATTTAGTTAATACTAACTAATTTATAATTGTTATATGAGTATTTCCGACATAATAGGTACAAAAACCTTTTAATTTGAAAAATTTATATAATTTTTTTTAAATAGGTAGACGATTTAGTTTGTTCATTTTTTATGATGTTAAATGAAGTTTTTTCTGAACTCGAATTTGGTGAATTATGATGTTATTATGTAAATTATTTGTTTGGGTTTTTATCTTTTTGTATAGTTAACAACTATTTTAATTTTATTTTAAAATTCAAATCAATGAGCTGATGAGATAATCAACTCAACTATTTAAATCCTAATGTATTTGAAGGCAAGAGTTTGAGTCCCTGTGACAAAAGGGTTATTTTTAGTCATACTTTTAGGATTATGAATAATGATATAGTAATTATCTTTAAAATTTTTCATTATGATTAATATTAAAATATAGTCAAGTTGTTAGGTTTTAATTTTATAGGTTATTTCGTCTTTATAAAAGTAGAATATTTAAAAAAAACTGTCCACCTTCTTCAACAAAATTTTCCTTAAGTTTCAATATTCAGATACCACTTGGTGTAAAACTCAAATTTAAAAAGTTTAGCGTTTGCAAGTTGAGATATGACGCAACCAGTTACTCAAGTGTGCAATAAATAAGTTTTTGGAAAGTAGTACTTTTAAGAAGTCATTTTTGGTATTCCCTATGCTCTCACCACTTTTCCTCGACAACAGTCGATTTTTTGAGACTTCACAAATATCTAGATTTTAGAAAAAAATTTGAACAACTAAAGAAAAAAGAGACTAAAATATTCAATGATATACCTCATCAATCACCATTAGTACTTAAGATTTATTAAAACAAAATTTATATTTTCCTTTAATGGTAGAAAACTCGTTGAAGAGTTAAATTCTTCATGTAAATCAGTATATATAATAAAATTTAGAAGATTCATTTATCCATTTTTTATTTTATTTAATGTCAAATAGGGACGTTCACAAATTAATTCAATCCAATGCACACAAATACAAATAAATCAATCCAAAACTTTGAAAACTGAATAAATAGAAAGCTAAACAAACCAAAAAAAAAAAAAAAAAATTCAAGTTCTTTTATTGGATTTTTCAGATTTGATTTTGAAAACCAACCCAACAAAATCAAATTTATTCCTATACATAAATTTATATCACTTAAAAATTTTACTCCTCAGGTTTATATCTTTATTTCTTATATTTCCATAAAATTAATGTATAACTTGTACTTATTTATGAAAAATGTATTTAACTAAAGATTATTTTCTGTAACTATTTGAATAAAGTATTTGACTGTAATTATCAAGTTATGTCAATTTATTTTTAATGGTCTATATCAGAAGTGTTATACATTCAGACCTGATCCATGGCAAATAGGAATTAAATTACTCGTTGAATGCGGTCCAATTCCCATCCCCCATCACATGGACCAGAAATTTCACTATCTCCACTCTGGTTTGTCTTAAATTACTAGATAAGACAAGGAAACAGGTATGTTTCTGTCACAATGTCGACAGTAATGTACTAGGGTTCAATATATGTGTATATATTTATATATATATATATATATATATATATATATATATATATATATATATATATATATATGTATATATATATATATATATATATATATATGTATGTATATATATGTATGTATATGTATGTATGTATATTTATGTATATGTATGTATGCATGCTGGTATCTGCTACATGATTACCATTAAGCTCAAAGCAGAAATTGGCCAGAGCAAACATTTATAGTCACAGTGATAACAATCATCACTAGCGAAATTTTAGAACACCACATGCCCCCATCATAACCTATGGGAGAAACTGAAATAAGGAGAAATGGTGTTATTCAAAAGCCAATAATTATAATTCAACGCCCGAAAGCTATTCATGTCCAAGACAAGCTCAAGCTTCGGGATATAAACAATCTAGGGGTAACGAAATAATACAATCGAAAACCTCAAGCAACAACTTGTCCAAAGAGCTGCTTTCGGATCTGCAACAAGGAGAAAGAAACTTCATAAGAATCTAATCGTTTGACATGATTTACCAGTTCATCGTCTCAAAATAACTACACCCCTTCCCCCTTTCCGAAGAAGAAAGAAAATAAAGAAGAATGCTAGCTGTCATAACTTCAACTTATCTAATGACTAACAATTTATCATCGTAAAGAATATCCAAAGTAAGTATAACAGAGAGAAAGTTGGCCAATAATGGATTGGATTAATGGGTTTACGGTATATATTTGTTTGGGAGGAGAAAGGAAATGTGAGCAACAAATAGTGAAAAGGATCTCCTGAACCAGTCTATAAATTTAAAAGGCACAGAAATAGACAGGGAAAGAAAGGACTTACTGAATTTGGTACTAAATCAAAATATTGTGGAACGAAGTGAATAGCACTACCCAAGAAAATACGTAAATTGGGATGTGAAACGCAATGCTACATACAAGTTATTTCAGTGAGTGCAATAGCTCCAAGTTCACAGACTTTCGTTCAAAGAACTTTGTCTTTTTCCTAGCTCAATAGCAAATCTTAATGGCTTCCCCTTAACTTAATAATTACTATCAATTCTTAATTTTATGTCTAAGGTTATATCTAATATTGTGCGTGTGTCTATCCATATATTCTAATCTAATATCTTACCCAATAAATATATATTAATTTTTTTAAAACTACTTATCACGAAATTTTCTAAGTATCCAATTATCTACTTATCTCCATTCTCTGTAGGCTTTCCGTCTTACTTTTGGTGTCCTTTGTCCTTCTAACTTCCTATATCTTAATATTAAATTGTTACTATCTTCCTTAAGCTCATGTCAGTCTTTCGTTTCATATCCACTCAAAGATAAGTGAATATCGAAAAGGTCAAGTGAGTCTATACAGGTCTTGGAAGTCTTGAAGAGGTTTACTAAATTTCGTAGTAGATATTGATAGCCTTGACTTATTTTAGAATTGAAAATATTGAAAGAAATATCAGTAAAAAGAAATTAATGTCTCACTAGAAGTATTAAGTAATATAAAAAGATTAGATTTTTTTTTTACAAATACATAATTACTTATAAAATATTACTGATAATACTATAATTGTTTGCCACTATTGAATGAAGTTTGTCAAATCTAAACATTGCTTGCATCCTATTATAGATCAATGATGTCATAGGTTATGTTAAATGAATTAAGTTATCTATTCAAAATGATACAATTACTTTATTATAAATTTTTATAAACAGTTATGCAGCTTAGAAATTTTGAAGAATAATCTGAGAATTGTTAGGTTAAATTAAAGCAGGCCTCAAACATAAATGATGACTAAAGCCCGAGAAATTCTGAACCAAGCCCCTGCTGCTTTTCATACATACATTCCATTACTTGTCCTAGGTGCCATCAGAGCAAATGCTTTGCCTGAAGTTTTTCTTTTATTTCAACGTCAAATATCTTAAAAATAACCCACTTTTCTTTTTGAAAATTATATGGAAGTAAATTGCATAAGCAATTCAGCAGCAAATATCTAACAACGACGATACAAATACCAGAATATGAATTACTATGCACAAAAAATTTACCTCAGGGAGCTTTTTACGAAACACTACATCAAGTCGTGCATCAAGAGTATTTTCACACACAATCTTTCCATCACGAGAAGCTAGCACCACCCCACCAGAACTGAATATAAAAAAAATAAAAATAATCAGGTGTGCTACAACTGAAATTAAATATCTAAGCAGCTAACAGCTAATACGATTTTAGGAAGCATCCTCAATTGTTGTGGGTATGAAATTGATACTTCAATTGTTGCAGGTGTGAAATTGATACTTTTCTCATAAGATAATGTTAAATTATAATCAACCAAGAGAAAAAGTAAAACATACAGTAAGAAAGTAAATCCTTGATTGGCCAGGCTGAACAGTTAGTTAAGATTTAATGGTAACGCAACTTTACCAGTAGATATCATGAGCATTGTGATGACTGGGTCCAGGAGGAAGATAGACTTGGTTGTCAACAATGATCTCTGTGGGATCAACATTTGCTTTGTCAGCATACTCCTGTGCAGCAGAATCCAGCACGTGCTCTACCAAGTGCAGGTCCTCTTTCCGACATCTTAATAAGACAGAAGGTTCTTTCAGTCTTAGCAAACACTGCAACACACACAGCTCTTGCATTATATTTCAAGTCCACATACTTAAACATAGAAGGCGATCTATAAACAGCACTCTAGCAGAATATATCATTACAAAGGTTTAAAAAGGTTATGTTGGGCAGGAATTGAACCCATGCCATTGAACACACCACGGAGACCAAGGTTGGTTCCCAAGTCAGGAATCAGGAAATAGTTATGATTCAAAATGTACCCAAACATTACATTATATTTCCAAGGCCATATCCTTATGCAAGAAGGTGATCCATCAACAGCAGTATTGCATAATATATCATTACAAAGGTTTTAAGAGGTCAAGTTGACCAGAGAGGTTAGGACAGGAATTGAACCCATGTCATTGAACACAACTAGTACAGCAAGTTGGTTCTATGTCAGGAATCAACAAATAATAACGATTCAAATATAACCAGCACTTGGAAACCCATCCTAAAAAAGTACCTATTAAGAGGAGAGAACCAATCACTTACAAACTCCACTAAACATCCCATACTACTCAATGTGGGACTTAGGCATTCCATAATACCCAAGTTTTTATCATAGTGCCACTCCTAAGAGAAAACGTCTCGATAGCTTTCATTCTATGACTTGTCATTTGCTTACACTTCACTCAACTTCCTTGTTAAGCAGAACCCTTCATATTCATAGATAGCCCTTTCTAAGACACCAACAACCAGTTCTGATACTAACTGATAAGTATCCAAGCAATTGGGGAACCCACCCTAAAAAACTAGTTATTAAGAGAAGAGAACCAAACACCTAAATATTCAACCAAGCATCTTGTAATGCCTAAGTTCCTATCACAAAACAATCAATGATGTTAACACAATGGCGTCTCCAGGTAATAGAAATTAGCAATGAAGATAGTAGTTATAGATTCAATGTTGTGCCATCATCACAAATAATACAAAAGAGGGGGCACAATAAATAAATAACATTAACAACAGCAAAATGGAAACAACAATCTGATATCAATACTTGGCAAAACAGCAAAATAAAACTACCAAACCAAAGTAGGTGTATCATATTAAAAATTTAACTGACCTGAACAATGAGATCTTTAAGAAGGTGTCTGTACACATGATCATGATGAGTCAAAGTCAAATCATGATGATGACTCACTCGCAAAAGTTCCTTGGATGCAGCTTCTTTCATGGAACTGATCACGTCATCTTGAGCTTGAAGAACTTTAATTCGAGAAGCATTCAGCTGCATCGAGTACTCACTGCAACAAACAAACAATTGTGATAAACTATCTCAAGTTGCACTGTTTTTGCCACTTTGAAGAACAACACCCAGCTGTGTGTTTCAAAATACGTCTCTCTGAACTAAACCCTCAATCTCATTCATCATACTTTGACATATACTTGAGTTCAAGTAATTTTCCGCAGATGTTAATAGCTTGAAGGAAATTGAACATCAACTACTCAAACCCAAACAAAGTAAATAAATAAAAGAGACTAAACTAAACCTATAGCCATATTTTCCAAATGCAAAAATTAAAAATGGAACTAACATTAATTATTGGTTTTATTGAATAGCAGGACAAGACCACAAGGATCCAGTAGGATATTTCATAAGTGATCTAAATTGCATGCATTAGCGAATTCCGCAATTCGGAACTGTTCCATAAAGATCTGTCAGATCATATAGTACTTAAAACACTCAATCGCAGTAGTTCAATTGTAAATGCACTGAATGAGCGATTACAAGAAAAAAATAACTGCACTGATTGCACTGAATCTGGTTCTATAAAGCTTCTAAGGTACCAGTAATAGACATTGCAGTATTATCACAAGCAAGGATCGAGATCTATACGAGTAGGACTTAGTCTCCAGAATTTAATTTCAAGCAATGTCAATCAACTGACGAACGATCCTAATGAATTTCAAACTCACAGAACAGAAAAACATAAAAAGAGGATAGAACGGTATGTAGAAGATACATCTTCTTGCGAATTTCCACTTGGCGCTCTTTGCGTTCATACTCTTGCCTGATCTTCTTCTTTTCAGCTTCAACCAACTGAAGCTTCTCGATATTGAATTCCTGCAGGATCGGTTTTGAGAGCATGAGTTGGAAATCGAAAGAGGATAAAACCGTACAATGAAGAGATACCTCTTCGGCGGAGACAGAGATCTCGTTGGCTTTTTCCTCTGCTTCCTGGCGGATGAACCGCACCATCTGCTGGATTTGCCTAGAGACATCTGCGTCGTTCATTTTCAGAGACGTAATTCAGCGACGATACACCGGAAACTTCCTAGACGATTGAACCTGTTACTGATTCTCTCTCTGCCCCTAACCCACACCAGCTCACCCCCTTATATATGTACCTTCACGTGAACATTTTAAAATACCTATTTTAGTTTATGGGGGATTTTTTTTTTAATAAAAATTTATTAATTTTTATAATAATTACTTTAGAAATAAGGAATATTATAAATCCAACAGATCAATTCATTTTACCCATTTTAATTTTATTAAATTAAGTTACATGACTTATTACTCTGGTTTATTATTATCTGAAGTGGTTAATTAAATTTTCTAACGAAATAAATAAATACTTTGTTTTAATACGATAGTATAAAAAAATTCATGCAATTCAATCTAAAAGTCACAAACTTAATTCGTCAATCACAAGCTTTATCAATTTACTATGATCTATTTTTATAATTTAAAACTAATTTGTTAACTTAAATTACTTATATTCATTTTGTCATATTTTTGAAAATTTGTACTTTTTCAGCGGTCACTTTTAACATGTTAGTCTCTAATATTTGAAATTTCTATTCAATGAAAAAACGAGCTCAACTCAAATAATGATTTCTAATATAATGATATTATAAGAATTTTACATTGAGAATACCTACAAAATACTTATAATATTTTAACAGAAAATATTTGTGTTGTACTAAAATACAAATATATCTTTTATATTGTTACTATTATTATTATTATTATTATTATTATTATTATTATTATTATTATTATTATTATTATTATTATTATTATTATTTTTTTTATTATTATTATTATTATTATTATTATTATTATTATTATTATTATGTCTTTTAAGATATTATAGTAAAAATAGGTAAACTTAAAATATATGATTTTAAGATAGTGTAAATACATTTTACATCTCTATTTTTTTGTAAATATTCTAGTTGAGTGGAACAAATTATAAAATAAGGACTAAAATAATCTCACAGCAATCAAATTATATAATCGAATGTATACTCTTTGCAATATAGTATATATTCTATTTACTCTAAAATATTTGACTTTTTAACCATGTTATGTATTTGAAGTACGTATTCAGTTATTGATAACTAATTTTTTTTAAAAAACCGATCTTTAATAAGTTTTTTTTTTCTCAATCATATTTATTTTCATTTAAGTTGCTAAATCTTAACTTTTTTTTTTTTTACAAGAGATCTGAATCTAATTTTACATTTTGCGTGAACTTACTCGTAAAAATATTTTAGAATAAATATCAGGAAATTGATTTTATTTTAGTAAAAATTATCAAAAGGATATTTTATATCTTTTTATTAGAAACTAGCTCAAATACAAAGATTATTGTAACTGCGTATATATTTTTTCACTATGCGATATATATTATGTGTTTTTTGTTTATTATATAAAAAATTAAGATAATTAATATATTATTTATTGTATATAGTGTTGGAGTTAGGTTGTAATAAAAAAAATTAATTATATATAATCAAATATTTTAAATTCTTAAAGTTTGATTTATTTAGAATATAAGTACTTATTATTTTTAATAATTTAGATGAGAGTCTTTCCGTTTCTTAATTTATTATGTTTTAATTTGATTTTTATTTTTCTTTATTTTTATGTTGGCAAATTTTATAATATAATTTTATTATATATCACTAGGGGAAACATATGTGTTCTGGTGTATGTGCATTGTGTTTTTTAATTTAAAATATACAATTAAAAAATGTAATTTAAAAATGATTTAAAAAGTGAAAAAAATGTATATTTATATTATTTTAAGTGGAAAAATTAGACAATTGTATTTGATGGAGAAATTAAATAATTATATCGAGGACAATAAAAAAAAGTATATCTTCTTTTATTGGAAGATTAAATTATTAAATAAAAATATGAGATTCTATGTTGTTAAAGAAATGTATTCTTCAATGTAATGGTATAAGTTATAGATGCTACATTTTATTGCAAAATCTTATAAACAACTTTTTTATATTTAAATAACGTGATACGAGTATACTTATATAAGAAATTCATATTATTTTTAATTTAAAATTCTAATATAATAAGATATGAATATACATTAAGTTTCTTATTTTAATTGAGTGTGGAACTTTTCTCATATTTGGACTCCTACCAAATATCTCTATTACAAAATATTTATCCTTTTAATATATTTTTCCAAAATTTTCTAGCTAATTATTTGCATCTTAAAACTTAAGATAACACTTTAGATAGTTTAGAAAAAATATCGAGAACTATTATTTTAAAGATTGGTGTGGATAAATTCAGTGATGTGAACCATACACTGAAATATATATATATATATATATATATATATATATATATATATATTTATTTATTTATTTTTATATATGTTTTTATCGTATGTAATAATGTACGACATGAAACCAAAGAACATTGAAAATATAATTTGATTTATTGGTAATTTCTCTAATCCTAATTATGTGGGAATCTTGATTTATAATTAGATTTTTTAGATATTTAAATCTTTAGATATTTAAATCTTGATGCATAAGTAGGTTTATTAAGTATTTAAGTATGAGTCTAAGTTTCGTAGAGATGAGATTGTTGAGAAACATATAAGAAAAAAATCCACAAACCCAATGTTTTAAAATTTTGGATTAAAAATGGTGTTATTTTTTTATATGGATTTTGGCTCCATCCCTATTTTTATGAGATCTGTTTGAAGATTTTGGGTAAAAGAGAATGTTATTTCGTTTTGCTCAGTTTCCATTTTTATATAAGATCTCCCGATATTAAGCTTTGGATTTTCCAACAATATATTTAAGTCTTTCATGTCTTTACCTTCGTGCCTAATTACATTGAGTTCCTTACCATTCTATTTTCGTAGGATAGGATGGTTTACATAAGATCTCAAGAGATTGCTTTTTAGAAGACCAAGACGTGGAAGAATTATCCACATAAATGATGTATTTGGTAACAGATCATCTCGTATCAGCACATCTTGCCAATCCGAATCATTGTATCCCTTGAGTTGATTCCATTATCTACAGTAAGAAGAATGCCTTTCCCAGGAGTTTGTTTCAAATATCGAAGGACACGTATAGAAGCTTGATAATAAACAATGGTTGGTGCAGAGACATATTAAATGATGGACAACCTGTGCTATATGGGTTCTAGTGTTGGTTAAGTATACCAGCTTCTATAAGAAGAAAAATCAGGAAATGCATCTCCAATGGTAGATGAAAACTTTGTCGTATGATTCAGAAAACTTTGTCGTATGATTCAGAGGACTGGTAACAGGAACACAATCAATCATATCATTATCTTTGAGTACATCCAGAGTATATTTTCGTTGAGACGAATGTATGCCATTGCTATTTTTAGCTACTTCTAATCCAAGAAAAATGTTAAATCTTCAAGATTTTTAATTTTGAAAGCGTTATTAAGAAGATTTGTCATGTGAACAATTTTAATCATGTCATTTTTAGCAATTATAATATCATCAACATTTAAAAGCGTTATTAAGAAGATTTGTCATGTGAACAATTTTAATCATGTCATTTTTAGCAATTATAATATCATCAACATATACACAATGATGATGATAGTTTTTGTGTAGAATTTAGAAACAAAGAATGATCAGCGGAATACCTGTATGAAAAGAGAAAGGCAGGTGGCTTCTCATCTCATTGTCTACTAGTTTGCCAAAAGCCATACAAAAATTATTATTAGTATCTAATTGTTTAAGATGTCAATTATTCACCAGAGTAATAAAAAGCAAAATCCTCATAGTAGTTAATTTTGCCATTAGAGAAAATGTGTCTATAAAATCTAAGCATTCCAATTGAGAGTAACCTTTAATCACTAATCTAGCTTGGCATATATGTATATTACCATCTGCCTTACATTTAACCTTACATATCCACTAGATTTGTTTTGAGGGAAAGGAGTGACAGCCCAGGTATTATTATTCTTAAGAACTATAATTTCTTCATTCATAGCTTTTGCCAATTAAGATATTTGCAATCTTTCTCATAAGTTTTTGGTTCACCGTCAGTCTAAAAAACTAACATAACATTTTAAAAGATGGTGATAATTTTTCATATGTCATGTAAGTAAAATGAGATATCTACTTCATGCAGTTTTCCTAGTTTTAGTAGTGTTGATAGTAACATGATAATCCTTCAAATATGCAGGTTGTTGTTTATTTCGTGTAGTTCTTCCAGCAGGAGTAACAAAATAATTATGGCTATCATGTTCTTCCAGATCAAAATTAGAATATTGGTAATTGACAGGCTCATCAATTTCAAAAATGTTACTGTTGTATAGCAACATTCTCACTATTATCATTCTTATCTTCACATAGAAAAATATTTTATAAAATATAACATTTCTGGCACCGCTGTACTGTGAGTAGCAAGGTTAAAGACTAAATATCCTTTGGTGTGAGCTATATCCTAAAAATATGCTAGGACTAACTCCCGGATGAAGCTTTTTTCTATAGACAGTAATAGTGTTAATGTATCAAAGACATCCAAAGAGCAGTCACACTATTCATCTGCTCCAAGAATGGTAATTGCTTCCATCAAGAACAAGGGAAGCAAAGGGTTTTCACGGATGAATGTACAAAATATTATATACAGAAGATGTTTGTTGAATTTCCTCTTCCATTGAAAACAAAGGAAAACAGCAAGAAGGATGGAATGATTCGAGAAAAGGAAAACAAAGAATGGGAAACAAGAATCTGATTAATTGCCTTCTCATATTTTCAAAAAGGAATGCAGAGAGCTGATATATATCAGTTAATATTAATTTTTCTGTTAAATAAAATCTGGTGAGAACATATAGGAAAGACATTAAAATATGTTTTTTGGGTTTTGCTTTTAGACAAAAACAAATTCTGCATAATTTTTTATAAGAATTGGTTTTGCATTCCTGTGGCAACCAATTCACCCTCTCATCATTATAAAAAAAATGTTTAGAGGACTCTCATGGCTTTAATAGCTCTTAAAACACCAATAACCCCGTCATATTTTCTAGAGTAAGATATAATATCAGCGTGTAAAATGGTTGCAACTGCACAGAGTTCAGACTTCAAGGTCATCCTTGCATAAAACAAGTGAAGATAAAGTCAGTGAGTGCAGTGTAAGTTACAGGCATTGTGAAATATTGAGGCAGGGAAGTTTTTGATGTTAGAATATGAGCTTGAATACCTATTCAATGATAAATAGACGGAATATGAGATGTCCCAGACAATTATAAATGAAAAAAAATTAATATTACAAATTATTAGAGATGATATTTTATTTGGAAAGCTGTTGAGGAACAAATAATAATTCTATGTACACAATATTTGTGGGCGTTATAATATTTAGCAAATAGGAGGGGCAAGCAGAAACTTAAAAGACACAAGGTTACACGTCATTGATGCTACTAAATTTGCATAAGGGGCTCAGCTAGTACTATTGCATTTGCACTTGTAAAAATTGAAGTTTAACATGATAAAAATTCCTTGAGAACAAATTATTATATGCTGTAAAAGCGAGGATGCACTTGGGGTCCAAAATATTCTATTATAAAGTCTGAATCTGCATGATATATTTTTGTCACTTTCAATAAAGATTTAATTTTCGTTTCTGTACATAAAATTAGAAACTAGTCAATAAAGTATGAGGTGGACGGGTCGATTATTGGACCACAGCAATTAGCAGTAGGGCAAGTGTCAGGAATATGGTTTTCTAGTGGCAATCATGGCCACGAGTTGATTTTTCTATTATATTTATTTTTTGTCATATCACTTTCATGCATGTCGAACCAGAAAGTGTACCAATGCCGAAGGATAAGGCCATCGCCCCCATCCCAATAACCCAATCTTCTTTTTCTGCTTGAACCCACATTGTGAATTCCAAGTACAAGCATCGTTCTTCCTCTCTTTTCTAGCATAAGATAATTTTACAAACTGAAAAAATGACCGTAGTGCCAATTGCATGCTAGGTCCACTGCAATCTTATTAAGGTAGGACTTTCGAGTCACTATCTTCAGTGTCTGAATGATTGATGGCTATTTCCATAATTCCATAATTCTCCCATCACCAGCAATTGCAGTAACATGCGCCCATTGGCGTAGGCCTCTAGTACTTACTTCAATATTCAACCATCTACATAATTGTTATAAGAACCAGAAAAAGACCATTTTTGAAGCTTAAATTGTGCCTACTACGAGCTCCTTAAAAAACAAAACTTTGGACACTGTTAAATAACCGGGTCGTTAAGTCTGTTATTGCACTCACGTGTCCTTAATCAAATTACAGTTGTTCACAACAGGGGTTGAAACTCGAACCCTTCTACTTCAACTCTGCTTGCTTGAGTTTTAGGTAAATGATTTTTTGGTTTCTGAATTTGATACTTATAATACTCATGATCACATATTTAATTCGAGGACTATGAGTGAAACTTCTGTTTGAATTATTTTATTGTCGGATTGGTAACTGGCAGAATTGGATTTCATTAACACTTGTTTTACTATGGTAGCTGCTTCCATTAATTTGATGATAAGAGATAGTACATAGTACAAATTCAGATAGCAATCACAACCATTCTTGCTTCACGCGTCTGTGTTTGACCGTAGTTCGAGAATTGACCCTTACATGAGTTATTAGATAAGATTAAGGCAGAAGGTAGTTGGTAGTTGAAAAGTTGCGATTTTGGTATCAATTTTTGTGGCAAAACTTGGTTTTTCACGTGGAAGGTGTGATGGGAAACCCGTGGTTTTTTACCACCTTCGTGGTAGCTGAACCTGTTCATCTTTTTTTTCCTAGCTTCACGGGAAACAGCTTTGAACTCCTAGCCTTAAAGGGATAGATAATAGTGATACTGATACCGTTTCTTGCTTCTTCAGTTCATAGCGAGGAGTTTCGACATGAATCATTCTGTGGCTGGAAGTGATGATTTAGGAGCGGTTGAAGTTACCAAGGATAGGAATGGAGTAGGCCTAGTGATTCTCCGGAACCATCGAGGAGCTTCAGCAAGGGTCAGATTCTCTTAACTCTCACTAATCGCTTACATTCACCACCTTTTGCAGAAATTATTGTATGACAAATGATTATATGTTGAGATCAATTTCTACTTTACACCTTATTTATTGAAACCTATATACGAACTTTAAATGTAGTTATGTGTCAGATAGAAATTACCCAGATCATTTCATCTCAGAACATATAATAATTTCGTTGCTTTTTGATTTAGAAATAACCATTTTCATAAATTGATGCTAGTGTGGGTGATCCTTACAGGTTAGTTTGCACGGAGGGCAGGTTCTTTCGTGGAAATGGGAACGTGGCGAGGAGCTTTTGTTCACTAGTAGTAAGGTAAACATAATGAGGTTTTTTATTTTTCTTTTTGTTTTGGAAACATCTATTATTTAGTTAGCTTTTACTTGAGGATGTAATTTTCTCTGTATATGTGGTGTTTCTTTCTCAGGCAATCATAAGTCCTCTCAAACCATTACGAGGAGGAATTGCAATCTGTTTCCCTCAGGTATAATTTGAATTTCGGATAATGCTATCTAAAACTAAATTGCATAAACATATTCATAGCCCAAGAATAAGTAAAAAGAAAAATTACATAAACAAGGGATTTTCTTGACTTGTTGTAATTTTATTTTTCCAGTTTAGAAACCGTGGATCATTAGAGCATCATGGGTTTGCAAGGAACAAAATGTGGGTAATTGATCAAGATCCTCCACCGTTTCCCACAAATTCCGGTGAAAAAGCCTATATTGACTTGCTGCTCAAACCAACCGAAGATGATCTGAAAATATGGCCACATAGGTCCGGAATTAAATGCATATTATAGATGTTTACTTGCTCCAGAACCCACACTTTTTATCTTTTGAATTTAGAGACAAGAAAAACATGGATATAAATCGTGAGAAAATATAATGATACGCCTGAATTATGACACTTCTCTGGTTCAAAACTCTAATCAGTCCAAGAATTTACATGGCAAGAAAAATAAAAAGTAAATGAATTGTTGCCGTAAGTGCAGAGACCCCAACCACATGTGGGGGACCTCAATTGCAAACATACGTAGTTTTATCATGTTTTTTCGCATCCCACCTAAATTGTCGGTTGAATCTCAGAATATTTTTGAGATACTGATCTCGAGTATTTTGTCCAGCTTCGAACTTCGGTTAAGGGTGTCTTTGGCAGGAAATGGATATTTAACTATGATTTCTCGCGTCAGGAACGTCAATAGCAAGCCCTTCAGTTTCTCCTTTGCCTACCATACTTATTACTCTGTCTCTGATATCAGGTCCGTAACTAAATGTGATCATCATAACATACATTTGACATCAAGGATTAGAATGTTGAACAAAAGATGAAGTGAATTTTACATTGTGGTAATTTTCTACCATTTACAACATTTGAATAAAGCACGTTAATCTCTGACTATTCTTGGCAGTGAAGTGAGGGTGGAAGGGTTAGAAACTCTTGATTATTTGGACAACTTGCACAACCAAAAACGTTTCACAGAACAAGGAGATGCTTTGACATTTGAATCAGAGGTGAGACAACTGAGTACCTGTTTCTTTTTTGCCTAAAGTCTTTCTATTTCTATAGGATTAGTCTTTTTTATAAACTTATTTTATTATATTTAATATTTTGGTAATGAGTTGTTAATGTATCATAGTTTGATTAAAAATGTTTCTGATTAAAATGTATGCAACCAACTTGTTGTCCTCATCTTAAAATAGTGATATTGATTTGAAAAAAGTGAGATATTTTGATGTTATTGTCCCGACGTATTAGGTGGATCGAGTGTATCTAGATTCGGGTAGCAATGGGGTAGCTGTTCTAGACCACGAAAAGAAGAGAACAATTGTCATAAGAAAGGAAGGACTCCCAGATGTTGGTATGGTCCCTTGCACTTGCAAATGAAATGCTGAATGATGTTGGTAGGTTAGTGTAATTTTCGTACTCAATGTAACAGCTAAAACTAACCATATCCATACCAACTTTGGAGTTGCATAGTTGTTTGGAATCCGTGGGAGAAAAAATCCAAGGCGATAGTGGATTTGGGGGACGAAGAGTACAAGCAGATGCTTTGCGTGGATGGTGCAGCAATTGAGAAACCAATCACGTTGAAGCCAGGTGAAGAATGGACTGGCCGCTTGGACCTCTCTGTGGTCCCTTCCACTTGATATGAAACGAATTTGGTATGAAGATTCAAATAAAGTGGAATCAATCTACGGTGGAGTAGTTTAAATGTTTTTTGTTATCACAATTCAAGTTTTATTTTGACAAAAAGTATCTAAGGCATGCATGTGCTCAAGTTGTCTATAAACTAACTAAAACACACCATCCAGCATTCTTTTTGGCAGATGGTGAACCTGTCTATGCAAACTCTCAAACCCACTGCTCATGTGTGGTTGTAAATAAAGAGTACATGCCTAAAATGTGGGTTCACTATATATAGATCTTCAACTGCTTTTCCCATAAATACACACTACACCACACCACATGTTGTTAATTTGTTACCAAGAACCTCAAAATCAAAAGCCCCCACCCCATTATGGAGGGAGAAGAAGAAGAGAGATAAAGACAAAAGGTATTAAATGTAATTAGTGATAGGTCTTAATGTGGCACGGAGTGAGAGAGACAAGATAAGTATAGATGATGCTCATAATAAACTGGGTGAATTTTAAACTTGTGGTTTCTTTGACTATAAACATTTTTCTTTTGTGTAGGCTGGGCAACTTTTTCTTATGCAATGTTTCGATTGTATCAAATTGAAAGGGTGTTATGAAAAATTATTTTTTTAAAAAATGAATTGGACTTAGAATACTTGTATAAAACTAAAAGAACACAATATGTTATCACATCCTTTTAACACTTTATTTCAATGATTCATGTTGATTTCGCAAATATGATACAGGTTAATTATTAAAGTTAGCATAAAATTCAATAAAAATAAAGTATCAAATAATTCTGATAATACGTTTGTAGAGATATGTTATGTCTAGTGCCCTTGGCAATGGCATACGCACTTTAATTGTCTATAAAAATCTTAAAACGTCTCTTTCGGAATGCTTCTATAACTTTTATCAAAGATTTCAACATTTTATATTCTTATCATGTGTCATCTTCTATTTTCTAATGGAACTCATATGCCATTTTTTATGTTGCTAAAATTTGATCTTGTAATCATACTCTTGTGTTTCATACCACTCTTAATCATATGTAAACTATGATATGGGAAATTACAATAATGTGAAAGTTTGTATTGAAATTTGATATTTTATTTCTTATATATATCTTTTAGTTTGGTCTAATACATGAAACTTAGACGTGACTTGATTCACATTAAAAAGTTTATAAGACTAAATATTATCAAAAATTTCATATCAACTCATGATCCAATTTCTAAAGTAAAAATCTTATTTAAATATGAAAATGAAATATATATATATATATATATATATATATATATATAAAAATATATATATATGAAAATATTTATTTAATCCAAATTCAAACGTAGTATGAGCAAAGATGGGTTGAACTTAAGTCAACTTAAGTTTAACTGGCATTATCTCAAATTGTTTGATATAGACTAGGTCAGGTTAAGTCCAACTCAAGTTGAGACAAATTATAACTACATTAGATTAAGTTAGGCCTGATCCAAGTCGTACTGAGTTGGTTGAACAAGAGTTAGAACAACTTTAGTTAGACTAAATCTAGGTCAGGTCAAGTCTAATTTTAGGCAAGCCAAATAAAATTGAGATGACTCATGACAAACCAACTTGACTTTACCAATGTTGATTAAATTGGGTCATGTTTAGGTTATGTTAAGTTGGACAAAAACCTATGTCTACTCAAGTTGGTCCCAAGTCAAGATGGATAAGGTTAGGTTAAGCCCAAGTCAAGTAAGTCGATCAAGTTAGGCTCAAGTTAGACTAGATCTAGGCCATGCAAGGGTTAATAAAGTCTACATTACGCTGAGATGAATCAAGTCCATGTTTGATCGAGTCGAGTCAGGCCACATTGGGTCAAGTTGAGTCAGACACACATTAAGTCGAGTCTAGTCAAGCCAATGTCAAGTTGAGTTTGGGACACACCTTGAATTGAGTTGAGTTTGGTGCACCTTAGACCAAGTTAAATAAAATTTATATTTAACAAAATAATTAAGTCAAGCCCATGTTAAACCAAGTTGAATGAGCTTACATTGAATTTATTAATCCTATTTTATTATTTAAAAAAATGTATTTAAGTTTTTAATAAACTCTAAGTGATGTATTCTTTCTTGTGAATATTTTTTTTTTTTTTACATTCTCAAAGCAAAACAAAACACTTGTCAATTTTTATTTTTTTACATTCTCAAAGCAAAAAATAGTATCATAACTGTGAGAGTTTATATTGTCATTCAAAAATTTTAAGTAGTGAGGATAATATTTATATATAAATTTTTAATATTAAAATATAACATAACTTATTTAAGCATACATAAATATCATAATTGTTCTATGCAAGTTTTTATATATTTTTACTACTATTTGTAATTTTAATCCACTGAATGTGATTATTGTTTGAAAATCTAAAATTAATTATTTCTATTATTGTTTTCGTATTAATTTTGCTGATATTTAGTTTTCTTTTTTCAATATCGGCAAAGAGTTTGAAAGGGCATTTTTTTTCTTTTTCATTGTGTTTTGGATGGTTGACAAAAATTTTCACGTGTTAAAGATGATAGTTTCCATAAGCGGTTAATTGTTTGATAAAGAACTTTCTTTTATAGAGAAAAAGTTTATAAAGATATAAGAGATGAGAGATGTACCAAAAGTAAAACTAAGATTCAAAATAAATAGTGGTGGGACAAATGATAACTAATCAAGAAAATAACGTAATATTTCCCTATACATAAGAAACTCTATAATTGACACGTGATGTACAACTTACCATTACCCTTTTCTTTCTAAACATTGTTTCAACACCTTTATTTTTTTTCAAGTTTTTTACTTAGGTGCAATTTGGCTGTGACTTAATTTTTTTTTTTAATTATTATTCAGCATTCTAAATTTCGTTGGCAGTTTTCTGGTTGGAGTTATATAATCCAAATCATTGTGTTGACTTATATGTTATAATTAATTAAGGAAATAATTAATTTTATAAAATTAATAAAATACAGATAAATCTTCAACTTTTCATTATACAATTGAAACTTGGACGTAATAAAAGCCGGTGGTGCAATAATGATAGCGAATTCTTAAACATTGTGTATGGAATCTTGATAAGAGATGTTTGAAAACTTTTTACCAAGGGTTGGTATAGGTTGTTTTTGTGGAAAAATAGTCTAAGTTGAAAGGTAAAATGTGCATGACCAACCAAAATCCCAGTGTCCATAAAGTAGGACAATTTCCCATCATCCAATTGATGCATCACACCATGAAAACACTGAACTTAGTAATCAAACACTTGCATATGCACAAGTCATTGGTGTGTTTCTTCCCCACACCACAGGATAACTTCTGGCCATCCGTTAACCAAACTAACTTACAAACAGTACAGTCTCATCCACTGCAAACACAATTCAACTCCAAAAAGCAACCTAATTATTAAAGCTACTAGAGAAAAGTTGGGTGAACTTTGCAACCTTAATATTGTTACCTTAAAGTTTTGAACATTTAATTAATGAATGGTTTTCAACCTTAATGCATTTAATAATTGTGGATGATCTAAATTAACTAATTTGTATATCACATATGCACCCTATGAGAAAACAAACTTTATTCCATGTTTTTGCTTTCTCCATAAATCCTAATGAAGAATTGAATTGGCACATTCCTTCGGGACCAACCGTTTTTGTGGATAATGACCTTTGTATTAAGGCTTTGTAGCGATAGCCATCGAAGAGGACAGAGGTAGTTTAGACTTTAACGTTGGCTGTTGGAGGAAAAAGACAACCATAATTTGGACTCATCTTTTTCCTTATCTTGTTTCTTGTTTTATTTTCTTAAATCACGATTTCACAACACAATTGCCCTACTCAGATCATTCACGAGCAACACGAAAGCTAATAGTTTACCTGTAAATTTTAATAATTTACATAAACCCTTCACCTTTCAAAAAAACTGACATATTTTGAAAAAAAAAAAAAACAACTAAAATGAACTCCCAAGTTCCTAATCTCTAATTTAAAGAATTTGCATTCTATTTTTTTTCCTGTCCCTTTACTATTATTTAATTTAATATTTTTATTTTTTTAAAATATTATATACTTTTATGATAAATGTTTTTTCAAGATTTAATTTTAACTTTTTTTAAAATTTTACGTTTGATTTTCTTTTCATATTTAATCTTAAACATTTAAGCTACTCGTATCCTTTTTACGTTTAATTTTACATTTATACAATTTCATTTTAGTTTTAGTTTATACTTATAAACTATACCTAAGTTAATAATACTTGCTTATGGCAGGAGATATTGTTAGTATAATAAAATTGAGACTTTATTTTTTAGGGTATAGAAATATTAAATATTTATTTCATATTTTTTTCTTAAGATACATAACTTTACTATTGTGTACAACTATCTTTTTTCACGTAAACTATAGGTTAGTTTTAAAAAATTGTAACAAAATTTCTTTTTCTAAAATCTCAAACTTTTCAAAATAATTACGTGAATTTTTTTCAATTACTTTTCCATCACAAATCTGTATCTTTTTTACTTTTAAATATTTTATTTTAATATTTATTCTGCTTAATATATGTACTTATATTTATTTTCTTTATTCTGACTATAAATTTTACAGTTTTAAGTACTTCACTATTTTAAAAACTATATAAATTAAAAATATTTATGTACATGGTTCCATAAAATATTACATTTTAATTTTAACGCATTTGTTCAGTGTACACTAATCCTAAATCATATGACTTGTTAAAATAATTATTATAAAAATGAATAATCTTACTATCAACTGATTTGATTTATTCTTACCCATTATCCCTGATCTCAAGTGAGTTGAATTGCGAATCAAAGACAAGATTGATTCAATTTTTCTTGAAAGTTGACTTGATGAAGAATATCCGTTATTTAAAAAATTAAATGTTATTACCTATTTTTTTGTTTTTTTAATTTAAATATTATATATATGATATATGAGTTCTGAAATCTATAAGTAAAATTGAATATTATAACATTATTGTTTTATTTTATTTTATTTTATAATTTTAATATATTATGTTACAATATATAAAAGAATAATATTATTATTTATTTCAATAACGTATTTAACAAGGTTGTATCATTAAAAAAAAAACATTGGATCCAATAAATACCTTACTAATTTGAATCCCATTTTCAGCAACCTTGATGAGTTTGACTCTGCAAGTACACTAGCATTTGAATTTTCACCTTACACAGTAAGTTTTATATAATCTTACCCGATTCCATGCAGAACATTTATATTATATAAAAAAAAACTATGTTTTTCTTTTATAAATTCAACCATAATCCATCACTGTGTTATCAATAGTCTCTTGCAGAAAATTAAGACTAACAGTGGCCAAGTGGGTCATCTTTAAGAACACGTGATTGACTATAATTGATGAAATTAACTGCCAAATATATTACAACATACTCCTTTAAAACAATCACCATTTTGATCAAAGATTGCAGAGAATTTGGGTGATGCATTATTGATGATAAGATAGTACATTATGGTAGAATACTCGAATATTTAAAGATTGATAATCTAAAAATATTAATACAGTAGAAGCAATAGATATGGATAAGATATGCTCATAAGTTTTTTCACCAATAAATAGATTACAAAAAAAAGCATTAAACACAAACAAAATTGTTTATGCAATTATACAAAATCATTACTGAAATTTTGGGGCAGTTGTAAAAGTCCTTTTTCGCGTTGGACCATTGACAGCATCTACTGTTTGTCGTTATTGTAAAAGGACTAATGATCATTTCCACTCACCAGCCACTTAAACCTGCTACTCATTGCTCCCACCTTCCCCAGATTCTTCTCCTAAAAAAATGTAAATTGATTACTAGATCTAGTTTAAGCTCTTTTAATGGAGTAATTGTGTGATTATACACTAGAGTTACAAATGATAACCTACATTTTTATATATGTAAATCTATTAACATGCAAATAATGAATAGGTCCTAGGTCTTTATCCTTTTGTATGATTATATACTCTAAATGTTAATAGTCATTGTAATGATTAATAGTGTACCCTCAAATTGTTAATAGTTATAGTAATGGAGTTTATTTTTCATGTATGCTAAATGTAAACGTTTGTATATTATTAATTAATTAGAAATCATTTTATATATTATTTGTAAAACATGTAGTGGTTATAAAAAAAACTAGCAAATTTAGCACATGATATTTTAGATGACCGTGTAAATACAGCCTTTAATATTATAATTTATTTTTTAATAAAAGATGTCAGCCAACACACAATATATATATATATATATATATATATATATATATATATATATATATATATATTTTGCTTACATATAAAAAAGTAAAAAAAAAAAAAACATCATATCTATGTTTATCTTTATATTGTTATCATACTTTTTTCTATTTTAGAAACTAAATAATAAAAAAAATGTTATTAAATTGGTCAAACATAACATACACAATATTCAATTATATTATTAAAAGTACAATTTTAAGTAATTATATCTTATAAAATTTACATATTCAGCAAGAAAAATATTTTCATCCAATGTTATTTGCAATACACTCAATGTTCTAAACTAACATTTTGAATATCTTTAATTAAAATTACAAAGATTGTTTCTAGTGGTTCTATTATTGGTATAATAACATTAATATTAATATGTATACATTGTTTTACCTTAGACTCTTAAAGATTTTTTGACATGGTTTCTGGAAAGAATTTTCACATTCTTCCAAAGTAGCATACTTTTCAAATATAGAATTGGTTTCTTTTTTATCTCATACTTGAATATACACTTCTTGATTAGAGTAATCAGTGTGAGGTATCTTTCATAATACTTTGAATCCTAAAAATATATAATGTAATTCCACATTTTTTTTTAAACGAAAGTCATATTTCCTATTACAATCAAATTTATCTTTTGTATTAAAAGATATATTATGATTTTATCTTTGATATAACTTCCTAATTCGAACCATGGTATGTTTCTTTGAAGCAAAAACATAACTAGTTTTATTTTTAACTGAAAATTACATAAATTCTGCATAGATATATTCAAAATCTCCTTTTATCTCACCAAAATCATTGAAGATTACCTGTATAAAAGAATTATTACACATTTATATCTTTTAAATAATATTATAAAAAATTTAAATTTTTAAATTATTATTTCATTCTAATTTTTTATTTAAAAAAGTGGAAGTCAACTCATCCCATCTTTAACCCCACAGATATTAATTGGTCTCAATAGAAATAGAAGTTTTCAAATTTAAAAAATTTAAGATAATATTTAACATGTTTTATTATAGTTATATAATTTACGTTTTTTTAGTAAAAATGTAAAACTAATACTAAGGTTTAAGTTACATTTTAAACAATAAATAATTATAGATTAAAATAAAAGAAGTCAAACGGAACATTAATTGTTTTTTCAAATATATACTTAATTTATTTATAGGTTTGCTAGTTTCAAGAAATTAATAATTAATATTTCTAATATTCAATTCATTGAGACTGCCTCTGTGTTGTGTAATAGACTAATAGTAAAAGGATATTCAACTAAAATAAAATAGACTATCAAATGTGAAAAATGGCAAGTGGACCTTAACCAATGGTTTAAACCTTCAATCCTAACACTCTGAAAGGAAAATTTTGTTACAGGTAATATTTTGACTCAACTTAACTCAATTAGTAGAATATCTAATATCGTAATATTTAACACGGATGATCTAAAAAAACAGCTTAAACATTCGGGTTTAAAAATATTATCCAAAAATTCCTAATTTTTAGAAATATCAAACAGATTGTACAAGTAAAATATATTTGCATAATTTTTCTCACATTCTGATTAGATATTAGATATCAACACCAAAGTTTAAATTTTCTAATTAATCCAGAATCTAACAATCATAAAGAATTGGGACAAATTAAAGTCTAAAAATAAATCCAAAATGAAAGACAGAGTGTTTGTTTGTTTATCTTTGGAAGCCAAAAACACCAAGGAAATATGAAGGGACCCACATGTCAATTTCTAATTCGGCCACGTCAGTGATCCCTATAAACCCACCCCCCATCAACAAAGGAACAGGGCAACCTTAATCCTTATTTTCTCCAATCTCTCTCCGCATTCACTCTCCATTTCTTACTCAGTGCCATGGCCATTAAGCTCCATTGGTGTAACTCTTACTGTTTCAGACGTTTCATTTCTCTCCTTTACAGTTACACTCACCCCACCAAATAGAGCCGTTGCTCAATGCTCCTTAAAATCTCGTGTCTCTCTTTCACCCACATTCTCCTACTCTCCTGCATTTTGCTAACCTCTTCTTCATTTTGCATTGGAAGGTGCTACATCTTGTAGTTTTTTTTTTTTTTTTTTTCTGTACTCTTTTGCACGTTGGCTGAGTTATTTAATTATCATATTTGAGTTTGTAATACCGCAGGTTCAGAAGGTTAAACTTAAAAGGGTGTTTTGTTTTGTTTCTTTTGCGGGACAAAGAGGACATTCTTTTATCAGATCTGCAGAGAAGATAGAATAGCTTAGAGCCAAGTGAGTTTTGATTCAACTTCCTTTATCTTCTGATAAAATTTGAATTTTCTCTGTTGGCCATCTCCTCTGAAAAGTTGCTACGGAATAAAGAGCCAAAAGATGCACCATATCTGCTAGAAGTTGAACACATGTTATTACTTTTTTCCTTTTTTCTTTTTTTAAACAAATTAAATAAATTTTGTTCCCCTTTTGTTAACTTAAAAACACAACCTGCAAGCTCATTCTTTTATGCACAAGTTTCTCAGTGTCCGCTTCTACTTTCTTAGACAATCTTCTAGGAATCTGATTTCCTTTTCCAGTTTCCACAAATTTTTTTTTTTTAATTTTCATTCTCTTTTTCGGGTTCTCCCTTTGTCTTAAGGGGGAAATAGTGGCTTTTTTGTTTAAACTAACAAACTTGTGGTGATTCATTTCAGTCTATAGAGAAGTAGTCTTGTGTTGCTGTGTAAATAAGGTAGCAGGAGAAACTCCTCGTTCCTACTGCTGTTAATTTGAAATGGAGTTTCTACACATTTTCTCTTCCATTTCCCTTTTGTGTTTGGTTCTGTGGCAAGGAAGTGGCGAGCCTGTTGAAGATAAGGAGGCGTTGCTTGACTTTGTGAACAAGTTCCCTCCTTCCAGACCTCTGAATTGGAATGAGAGTTCCCCCATGTGTGCTTCTTGGACTGGTGTGACTTGCAATGAAGACAAGTCCAGAGTGATTGCAATTAGGTTGCCAGGGGTTGGATTTCGTGGCGCTATTCCACCTGACACTATTAGCCGTCTCTCAGCACTGCAAACTTTGAGCCTCAGATCCAATGTGATATCTGGGCATTTCCCTTCTGATTTTTCCAATCTAAAGAACTTGTCTTTCCTCTACCTTCAGTTCAACAACTTGTCTGGGCCTTTGCCTGATTTCTCGGCCTGGAAGAACCTCACTATCGTCAATTTGTCCAATAACCATTTCAATGGCAGCATTCCTGTCTCCCTTAACATCTTGCCTCAGCTTTCTGGTTTGAACCTTGCAAACAACTCTCTTTCTGGGGAAATTCCTGACCTCAACTTGTCAAGATTGCAAGTGCTGAATCTCTCCAACAACAATTTGCAGGGAACTGTTCCCAAATCTCTGTTGAGGTTTCCTGAGTCTGCATTCTCTGGGAATAACATTTCCTTTGGAACTTTTCCCACAGTTTCTCCGGCACCTCAACCCGCTTTTGAACCGTCTTTGAAGGCTAGGAAGCATAGAAGGCTCAGCGAAGCGGCGCTGTTGGGAGTGGTTATTGCTGCTGGTGTTTTAGTCCTCGTGGCTTTTGTTTCTTTGACTTTTGTGTGCTGCTCAAGAAGAGGTAAGGAGGATGAGGAAACCTTCAGTGGGAAGATGCACAAGGGAGAAATGTCTCCTGAGAAAGCAGTCTCAAGAAACCAGGATGCAAATAATAAGCTAGTTTTCTTCGAGGGATGTAATTATGCCTTTGATTTGGAAGATTTGTTGAGGGCTTCTGCTGAGGTTCTGGGAAAGGGAACCTTTGGAACTGCCTACAAGGCAATACTAGAAGATGCAACCACGGTTGTTGTGAAGAGGTTAAAGGAGGTAGCTGTTGGAAAGAAGGATTTTGAGCAGCACATGGAGGTTGTAGGAAGTCTTAAGCATGAGAATGTTGTTGAGCTCAAGGCATATTATTATTCCAAAGATGAGAAACTCATGGTTTACGATTATCACAGTCAGGGGAGCATAGCTTCAGTTTTGCATGGTACGTACTACTGTTTTAGCTCATGGCAAACTGTCTTGCAGTTTACTTATGTTCAAATCTGCAATAATGCACTTAAATCAAATATAAGCTAAGATACTTATAGTTAAATTCACAAATTTAGATGAACAAAATTCGTCATAAAAATGGATGTGTTACTGTTCAAATTGTCTCTATGCATGTTCACATTTCTGGCTTAGTTGTAGTCACTGACAAGCATGCCTAAGTGTTTAAATATGAAGTCTTGTTACATTCAAAAGTTCATTGGCATTCCTCCAAAGAATTTGACTCATTTAAAATGAAGACTGTGAAGTGAGAAAGTAAAGTATTTCCATGGTTTTAAATTAAAGTATTTGGTAGAAACGAGTCTTTTTGATTATTCAAATTATCAAATAGCTTCATGTACGGATGGCTTAGTTATTGTAATTGACAAGCATGTCTGTATGTATAAAGTCCAAGACCTTATTATACTTATTTTGACAACACTTCATTTACCTTCCTCTTATACATATGACTAATTTAAAATAAAGATTGTAAAGTGAGAAAGAAAGGAATTTTCAGTGTTTTAAATTAAAGTGTATTGTAAAGTTAACTCATTTGAAATCATCAGTGAATACAACTTTTCTTCTTTTTTTGTCTTCTTTTAATACATTAGACATCATTTTACTTTAAAAGTACTAAATTCTCTTTCTGACTTTGAGCATATACTTCCATAACATGCTGATACATTTACCATATTTAATTCTCTTTGATTTCTCTCATTTTAACTTGTATCATACCTATCAAATCCTTATTGTTATTAATATAAATATTAATATTTTGAAGTATGACTTTGTATGATTTATAAATGGTAGGTAAAGTTATTCAAACTCTTAAATATTGAACATGTTTTTTTCAAAAGAAGTCAAGATTCAAACTATGCAAATAAATTATTTGTCTTCAAACTGCTAGTTTAGTACATTCTACACATTACACAAGTAACTACATCTATACACTGTCCTTACATGTAAACTCCATTATTCTTTCTGAAAATTTCAGCCAAGAGAGGAGAGGAGAGGGTGCCTTTAGATTGGGATACAAGGCTGAAAATAGCCTTAGGTGCTGCAAGAGGCATTGCTCGTATCCATGTTGAGAATGGTGGCAAGCTTGTACATGGCAACATCAAATCCTCAAACATCTTTCTCAATACCAAACAGTATGGATGTGTGTCTGACCTTGGCCTGGCAACCATATCAAGCTCACTTGCCTTACCAATATCACGAGCAGCGGGTTACCGGGCGCCAGAAGTGACAGACACCAGAAAAGCAGCACAGCCCTCAGATGTTTACAGTTTTGGTGTGGTGTTGCTAGAGCTTCTGACTGGGAAATCCCCCATCCACACAACTGGTGGTGATGAGATTATCCACCTTGTGAGGTGGGTTCATTCAGTTGTGCGTGAGGAGTGGACGGCTGAAGTGTTTGATCTAGAGCTGATGAGATATCCAAACATAGAAGAAGAGATGGTGGAAATGTTACAGATAGCCATGTCATGTGTGGTGAGGATGCCAGATCAAAGGCCTAAGATGTCTGAAGTTGTGAAGATGATAGAAAATGTGAGGCAGATTGATGCAGACCCTTATTCATCATCTGGGAACCAAGCTGAACAACCTAAATTGTCTCAACGTGACAGTGGTAACTCTCCATCCACTCCCTCTTACTTCCCAAGAGGAAGTGAATAAGAAAGGTGTCACCTTTTGTTTGATTTGAGGTGGATCTTGTCCATTTTTAGCTCCATGTTCTAAGTTATTATTATCATTATTATTTTTTCTGATATTTAAGTTGCATGAGTTGGTTAAATTTTAACTGGTGGGCTAGTATTTGATTTGACCCTGGTAGAAGGAAGTACCATCACCTGCTATAGCAACGAAGTGGTCATAATGTGAAACATTCCGTTTGTGTGTGTGAAATCAGACAGTCTTTACTAAGAAAGTTCATCTGTAAGCTGTTGTTTTTCCTTTGCAAGAGGTCTCTAACAACTATTACCTCTGTTCTTCTATATAGGAATTTTTTGAGAAATTTACTTCATCCTTTTTATAAGATTCTCTGAATTGTCTTCTGTATTAATTTTCTTTTGCCGAAATATCTTTGACTATGTTGTAATGTTTTATGATTAATACTTAATGAATGTTCCAAATTAATAAGATACTTCTTTTTCTTTCTTAGAATCGGAGTAGATGATTAATATAATTGCTTTAAATTAAAAAAGTAAATTTCCTTCTCTTTTATGTCATTATTAGAGAAAATGTCTAGATATGAATTAAATTTGCAAATCCATATAGTACATGAAGACATTAATTTGATAAAAAGGGTTGAGATCACGAGGCTTCATAATATTAATAGTAATTTTAGAAAAACAAATATTAACTAGTAATAAATCTAATATCACAACTTAAATTATGTTGAATTGATTAAAAGTCTTATGTAACGATGGAAGAAAAATAGTAATAATCAGCAAACAAAGTTTGCTAAAGAAAATGTGAAGCAGTGACCTGGCCCTAATTTCTTAGGATTGGAACAACAAAATGTGAATCAAACACAAGTGTTTGTTGTAAAATGTCTTACAATTTTTTTAGGACCCCATATTTTCTTCTTGCAAACTTTTAGGTATGATAAAATTCCAATAGTGAGTCAGAAATCTTTTTTAAATTCAGATATTTATTTTAGATTATTTAATCCAAAAATTTATTTTATGTTAAAATATTTTAAATTACACAGTCTAAAATATCTATCTAAAACTTTATGTATTTATATCTTTAAAAATGACTCGGTACTCTAACCCATTTGCTCAGGGTAAAAAAGAGTTCACAGAATCAAAATACCCATGTAAAAAACTACTGATGTATAAAAAGAGCTATTAAGAGAAAAAATTCTCATAAAAACACTATGAACAGAACTAACGGGTAAATTATTTTGAAAGTAATTTTTTTAAATAAAAACAACCGTTCCAAAAAATAAAATGACGAATTTATTACAAGGAATGCAAAATCCCAAAGAAAAAAAGACAAAGAACTAAGATTTTATATACGAGTTATGAGAAAAAGAACTAACAAAAAATTGTTTCCGAACAATCTGATCAATCAAAGTAATATCAGAAAAACTAAACGCCTATAGTGACGTTGACAGTACATAACAAGATTAGTTGAGAAATTTTAAATCTTGAAAAAAATTCCGTATTTAAGAGTTTTAAATGTTAAAAAATATATCATAAATTATAAATTAAACATTACAATTTTACATTAATCAATCAAATGTTGATTTGGCGGCTTCTTACAGTAAGGGTAGTCTTTTATTCATGCATAATGCAGATTACTATTCAATATAGGCCTTTAGTTAAGAGGGCTTTCGGTTTTTTTACCTACCTTTGTCATTATGGGGCTTGTTATCGACGTGACAGAAAAAAATTATGCAAAACTATAAGAAAAGATTTGTCATGCCATGCAAAGTTCATTAATTGAATGATGAGTTTTGGGCTCATCTTTGATGATGGAAAGCATTTCAAAGAAAGCAAAGTAACTTGGGCCACCGTTGTTCGGTTTAGTCTATGCAATTACTTTTCGTTTTTCCCTGATATCGTCATGCATCTTTATAGGGTGTGGAAAATGTTTCAATTTTTGGACTTTTACACCATCTAAAATATATTTTTAAATTTAGAAATACATTATGGATTTCCTAATTCATAACTCAATCCATAATGTATTAAGATTATGAAATAATTTTTGAATTTTTAGATTATATAATTTGAAAATGTATTTTAGATTTTTACAGATCTTAAAATCTAAAAAGAATTCTAGAATATGTAATTTAAAATTATTTTTAAATTTATAGATTAGGTAATCTGGAAATGTATTCTAAATTAGATAATCTAGAATAGATTTCTGAATCATACCATCTAAAATACATTTCCAAAATCTGAAAATTTATTGTAGATTATCCAATCTAAAATAATTTCAACCCATGAATAATTTTCTTTTCTTTCCTGTACCTAAAAGAAAATTAAGGTTAACGAAGTAATTTAAAAATACAAAGCAAGGAAAGGGTAATGGAATTTAGCATTTAGGGGAGTATAAATAGTAAAAGCCTTATAAATATAAAACCCACCAATGTGGGCCATATTACGTTATGGTGGTGGTTCCTTTTTTTCAAAAGGAAAAATATTGAAAATTTGGTGAAAATAAATGTTTTCGGGCATTTTAGTTTTATTTTATTTTCTTATTTTATTTTTATTCATAAAAATGATATTTTATTTTCAATGTTTTCTGTTTTTAAAATTTTATACACAAAATAAAATGAAAAGAAGAACCAATTAAAACAAATATTTAAAAAGGAATCAAGATAAGAATAAAGAAACAATTTTAGAAATAAAAAATAAAAACTGTCAAAGTAAAAAACTTCAAAAGCTGTGTTACTTGACTTTCACCCCCAAGAAAAAGTGTAGCCCAAAAAAGAGCAAGAGGAGTTACTTTCTATTTTACCCCCTTCCCTTCAAGCAGTTAAATAGGAAAGTCTAAGAAAAGAAAACCAGGGAATACAGAATTTGGATTGCAGTAAATGCCGTACATGTTCATTCAACTATAACTACCCTCAAAGTTCATTCCTCTAGCAGTAAAGTTTCGCACAAGTTTCAACAAATCTATCACACTAACTAAAACTCTTTACATTGGTTGGAACTTTCATTTTTTGTTAATTATTTAACATTTTTCTAAAGTTAGGTTAAAAACAAAATTTACTTCAAATTCCAATTACCCTAAAAGGTACCATGAATTAGTTTCCTAATTCATCCAAAAATCACACTTTTTATCTGACCAAAAATTGTCACTTTAAACTTTTAAATCATCATTAACTTTGCAACTTACAAATAATTCTAAAACAAGTATGTGAATGTTCAATCAAACATGCACTGAAATTGAATATACAATTTTGGAAGGTTGCATAAAAAAGTTTGTTCATGAACTATCTTCTTTTGTTGGTATAATGTTCATGGGGGATCTCCAACTCTCATGAGAACAATAAAAAAGGTAAAAGATGGTATTAATTACAGGTGCAGCTAACTTTGGATAAGCAGATCCACTCAGCTAGATCACATTTTCAATTTTCCATTTATTACTCTGGTCAAAAGTATATCTAACATCAAGGTCCACGTTAAATTTTTTTTCCTAACTTACTGAACAGTCATTGCAAAGTTATTTAAATGTTTCCACCAACTTTTATAAATTACCCCATAAGAGATGTTGATGCCATCTCTTTGCATGTTAGTTTCTTGGAGTAGATAAAAGAGGAAAGGTGGTAATATTTTAAGGCCATTTGTAACTGTCAGCTACACTGTGATGCTTAAAATGATACTATAACCTATGGTTGCTTATTGAATGTTTGATGCAGACTCTAATAAATGAGATTGTGCATTACTGGAAATAAGCATATGCATATACTACTTCATAGTAAATGTGCAGTTCAAGCCAAAAATTATGAGCTTGTTACCATCAGATTCATACATTGTTCTTAAAATGATAGTAAATTAAATCTGAGGGGCCATGTGAAAGCTTACAATAATGCAGGGAAAAAAACAGTTCTGTAAGACTTTGAACCAACAATGAACATGCTATTCATGTTGAATTATCTAATTAAGTATAGAAGAATTCAGGGAGTAACAATTTGATTTTTATTATAGAACGAAAATATGTTTCATCCTCAATGTTGTGCAGGGCCAAGTAGTTGTGGTCATCAGACATATGTTACAAATTGATGTGCTTGAAAGGTTGGTGTGAACCTTTCTGCTACAAAACTCTACCAAGTTTTATTGGCCCTAATGTGTTCTTGTAGGACATGTATAAGCCTCCAAATCTATGGGTAGATAAAACTTTTTTCAGTAGATAAACTTGTGCCAACATGTAGGAAGTAAGATGTAATAAAGTAAATTAAATTAAATTAAATTTCTTTCATGAATTAAAATCAATTTATGGACAAATTAGAATTAAGTATTTTTCAAAAGAAGTATGGAGTATTTAATTTCTCAATGTTCTGGTGGTGATTTCTCAAAGCAATCTTTGTTTTGGATATGTATGACTTCCACGTGGAGAAAATCTTAAAACATTTAAGATATAATAATTATTTATAGGTAAACCTGTATTCTTTAAAATCTTAAACTTATAATTGAAAATGTCTGTGTTTACTTACATGTACGACCAAAGATGGAGTATTTCTTAATCAAAACTCAGATATTAATATCTTCTATTTAAGGTATGGAGATCATCGAAGCAAGTTTTTCGGATAATTACTATATATAAGTCGAGCATTCATTAGCATAAAACTCGATATCTATATGTCAGAAATTATTGGCAAATCTTTTATGGTGTGTCCTACTCTATAATACTGAAAATATGATATCTTATCATCTATAATTTACCAAAGAAAAAGAAACACCAAGGTTTAACATTTTCAACAATTATATATTAAACTGGTTAGTTAACACGACCATTTCTCTATTATTATACAAAAAGTAGTACGAAAAGTGATACGTAGAAGAGTCTGTATTTAATAAATAACTATAAAGGATTTTTTTATCATTTTTGAAAAAAAAGCTTTTAATTAATTGTAAAAAAACTAAAGTAAATGGCACTTTTTTAGTATATAAGTAATTCTTTTTCTTTGCACGTCTAAATGTTTCCAAATGACTTCTTCTTGTCTGTAAAATATAATATTAAATAATGAAAAGGCAAGTGTGTATTAATGCACTTTTATTATCATATTTCTAAGTTCGCTGTTAAAAAAAAATCATATTTCTAAGTATCTGGTCTAATGTTTATCGAAGCACCAATCCTTAGATATTAGTTCATAGTCTCTTAATTAATAGACTAATGCGTAAATTAAACTAAAAAACAAATGAAGCTCATTTTTGTTATGATATTAATCACGTTATAGTAAACTTAATTATGCATTCCGTGTCTGATTATTGTTATTTACTGCTGCTTTTTTATTCTATTTCCTAATATTTTTATTTAGTTATATAATCTTAGTTCGTATATTAATTTAATAATCAATATTTGATCAAAAATATTTGCGTCGCACTATAATAAAATATATTATTACATACCAAATCTAATCAAATGTTAAGCCAATATTTTTATAAAATATATATGACATACCAATCTAATATATCTATCATAAATAAAATAGTACTAAAACAAATATATGAAAAAAATGAGAGAAACAAATATGCAAAAATACATTAGGGACATTGAATTAATATTTTTGTAATATGAATTTTGTTTACTTTTATCATATTAATATATCTATTTCAAATCTTGATTTTTTTTTATTTCTATTTTTTGGTTACAATAGCATATAAATATAATTCCTGAAATTATACGTGAATGTGGTCACCCTTGTATATTTATTTTTTCTTTAATTTTAACATGATTTATTTCATTGATATTAATATGATTTTAACTTTTTGGAACGTTTGTTTTTAGGTAATTATTTTATAATTTTGAAAACGTAATTCACAAAAATATTATAGATAAATTATTCTCACTATTGTCTTATTTGAGTAACTTCTATATTCTTGAAAATAACTTTGAACTTTTAAATTGATTTGAAAAAAATGAAAGTTATAATGGAGATTATCAAACAGTTTTTTTTTTTTTCATTTACATAGAAATATAATTCCCCCACCTTTTTAACATAAAATTAAAAAATTGTATAAATATAACATACCCATACATTGTTTTATAACCTTCCAACAATCCGAATATACATTATGGATTTCATGTTTCCAGAAATACAAAAAATATTGGATAGAACATTTTGATTATATCAATTTTGTCATGTTGTATATTTATACTCACTCGGCATTCAGCGCCACTTGCTAATATTAATTCATATTCACACTGAGCACCATTGATTAGTGGACTTTGTGATATGTGAAACAAAATTACATTACAGTACTAATGCATTTGAATTACATTGGGAAGTGAGAATCACAACTTGCAAACTGTTCTGATTCTGACACATATGAGTAATGAAATGCTTGCAGATAGTGAATAGGATTAACAAATATATGCAAAAATTAGTGTAAATTATTAACTGTTGTTTTGTAATCCCTACTGTTCATAGCATTATGTTGTGTAATTTTCAATCATTTGCACATCATTTGCATTCTTCAAGTGTTGACTGCAGTCAAACTGTTAATGGTTGCTTTCTTCCTTAAAGTGCACCTCATTACCTAACGGTTCAATACTATATATACACATATTTTACCTAACTTCTTCACTTTATTGAGAAAGCCATTTCAGTACAAGTATAAAATATCATATTCATTAATATTTTAAATTAATATAAATCATTATGTTATATGTATTGTAAAAGGAATATAAAAAGTTAGATCACAGTTTATAAATAAATTCATACAGAAAATTGATATTTACTCTGTGGAGAGAGACTACTGGTAGAATTAAAGAAATCCACCTTTTTTTTAAACTGCTTTAACTAATTTTAAAATCACTATTTTTTTAACGTACTTTAAACTTGATTTGACTAATATATTTTTCATTTTGTATGTAAATAACTTTTCCTAATTTTGATAAAACATAAATACATGTACATATAATACGTATGAAATTGATTTGCAATTAAACAAAAAGCAAGATTACAATAAAAATAATTAATATTGAAAGTGGGAAAAATAAAGAAAAGTCCTAAAAAAAGGGAATTGTACGTGTGTAAGAATTTAATAATAAGAATAACAGTGTAAAGAAAGGTGGTGAATTGGTGACAGGACCCATTTGACTTTATGAATATGACAGTGTAGTGTGTATGTATGCATATGGGTGCGGTTAATTTGAAAGAAGGTTCTCTTTGTTTTGTGGCTCAAGGCATGCATAAAATTCCCCATTTTCTGCATGCATATTTCCAATGAAATCGTCAAAATTAGGGGTCAAAAAACGCAAAACAAACTCACATAAAAGCCCTTCAAATCAAATTAAATTAACCGTTACAAAGTTGGGGATAAGAGGGAGGAAGAGGAGACTTCTTTTCAGTCAAAGAATGGCTGACCTGAGCCAAAGTGTCTCACCTCACGTGATCGGTGTGCCTTCTGTCCTCCCACGTGTCCCTTTATTATTTGCCTTACTTCTGCTACATTTCCTATGTATCCACGCATCACTCACCAAAGGTTAAGCCAAAAAAACATTAAAATAAATCGCATTCATTCATACAATTAAAATTAATGCCATTTAAAGCCTCTGCAAGTGTAACTCATAGGTCTCTTATAACATGCTGTAAAATAGGCTTAAGGTAACAAAAAAAACAGTACTTTCTTAGATTTTCTTTGCCCAAATATCCCCTCCCCTCGCACCCTTTCTTCCTTCCATTTCACCTCTTTTTACCCTTTCTTTCACAGTGCAAAGCACACCAGCAATAGTTTTGCTAGAGAGCACAGTTTAGTTAGTTAGTTGATCTTATTTTGCAGCAGTTATATTTTTCCCTTTTTCTGTGATATACACTGTTAAAATGAAAGCACTTTAGCGGAAAAATGTACACATTTTCTTCGTCCCAGAGGATGCATGTGGTGGGTGCTGGGTTCTAAGCTACAACATTTCTTCTTACATCTCTTTTGTTCCAGCAGTGATGCACGCTGTTATTCTCTCCTTTTAAACGTAACTTTCGTTGAACCTTCTCGTTCTTTAATAACTTTAGAAACACTATTTAACCCATATTGACGCTACGTTTCTGATTTCTCTCCCTTTTAAGCTTCTCTCTGACGTGTTATCTCTTTCCTTTCCCTTCTTTATTTATATTCTCCCACCTCTTCCCGCTCGTGTCCACTCTCTCCATTCTCCAAGGAATCTCTCTCACTCTTTCTCTCTTTCTTTCTCTTTTCCCTTTCACTTCAACAACCCCTTCCACTCTCACCCTTCAATGCTCTTATGGCTTCTTCTACCATCAAGCACACACAACACCTTAACCGCACCAACCTCGTCGTCCAAGAACACACCCTTCTGAAGAACCACCACTATCCCAAACTCGTCCGAATACGCGTCACCGACGCCGACGCCACGGACTCCTCCAGCGACGAGGACCAGCCCTCCGTGTCCACCACGCGCCGTCGGGTCAAAAGCTTCGTCAACGACATTACCATCCACGGCGCCGGCGTTAAAGTTGTTTCCAGGAAAAGAAAGGTGAGGTCCGGCGGCGCCCCGGTGCTCCGGCGGAGGACGGGGGCGAGGAAGTTCCGTGGAGTGAGGCAGCGGCCGTGGGGGAAGTGGGCGGCGGAGATAAGGGACCCGTCGCGCCGCGTCCGGCTCTGGCTGGGCACCTACAACACTGCCGAGGAAGCCGCCATTGTGTACGACAACGCCGCCATTCAGCTGCGTGGCGCCGACGCGCTCACCAACTTCATAACCCCGCCGGCGGAGGGCACAAAAACCGATTATTTCTCCGGCGAGGAGTCTCGCAACGAGGAGCTGCGCTCCCCCACTTCGGTTCTCCGGTGCTGTTGGGCGTCGGAGGAAGGTGAATCGGTAACCACAAACGACGTGGTGGGTCCCACGAGCGAGTGCGAACATTCGGAGGATAGTAAGTTGAAAGATGAGTCGGTGTTTGGTATTCCTGACGATGTGGCATTCGGATTCGAAAGCACGTTGGATATGTTCGACGAGTGCGTTAACAACGTTGCACAGAGCAGTGACAACATATTCTTGGACCATGAATTTGATTTGAGTGGAAGCTATGTTAGTGAGAAAGAGAATTTGGATTTGGGTTTTGGGTTTACGAGTTGGCAAAGAGAGTGCGATAATTTCCAAGACATTGGGGATTTGTTTGTTTGGGATCCTCTTGTCGCTCTTTGATTCAGACACCATTCTGGTCTTGTAATTCTATTGCCAACAACCAGATGAGGGTGGGTTGCTATCAGTTTTGTTTTTTTATGTTTTTTTTTTTCTTATTTTCGTTTTCGATCGACATGGGTGGTAGTATTTTTGTGAGGAGAGACATTTTCTACTTTCTTATTTTCTGTCTATTAACACCACTTGTAAAACCGTGCGTCCCACGGAGCTACCTCTGTTTCTGTTTCTGTTTCTTATAATATATATATAATTCTTCTGTCTCATGAGTTACCTGTTTTGTTTTATTTGTTTATTTTTACCAGCAAATGGTGTGATTTACCTTCTTGGTACGCGAGTTTGCAGGTAAAAACAAACCGCCATTGCTCATGCATCTATTTACACACCGTCCAGTTTTGTCTTTACCTTGCTAGAATGGTTAATTTTCATAACATTATTTATTTACAATTGACCTTAAAGGATTATCACTTTATAGCATGTAATAGATTATAGAGTTTTTAATATTGTATGTTAAAAGGAATAAAATAAAATGTAGAGTGCAAGCCATCAAATTTACCCCTAATCTTTAAATTTTGCTAAAGCAATAGTGTTTATCAAAGAAAAAACTAATGAAAAATATGAGAAATTCACTAAGAGAAAGTAGTGTGTAACTATTTTGTGATTTCTCTAAAATATATATAAAAAAAAAACTCTCTTTAGTTCCATCTAATTAAAAAATATTAAAATTTGAAACTAAAAGATATTATTACTATTTATTTTTAAGCACCAACTTCAGCCAGATTTATACTTCAGATTAAATAAATTTTAAAATGTGGTTAAAAATGGATAAATTGCCCGAGAGTGGTTAAAAATACTAAACCATTGAAATCCACTACCAGCTAAATATATGGTGTTGGTATGATATTGTGTAAATATACTCATTGATTTTATTAAGTGTATGTTTCAATTAATTTCAACCACTTATTTCTTAAACCAAATATTCACTACTCAATCAATACACTGAGCATCATGGTACTCATTAAATTACAGTGTGATATTTTTTTATTTCACCTAATATATATTTTTTTTTCTACCAGGAACAAAATATTGTGAAAGTTTTGCTTGATTTCCAACTTCATAAATAAATTTTTATTTTCGAACATTTTGTTCTATTTTTTGAATAAATATTTGAAAGTTTGTTTGTTTTTAAAAGTTTGTATAGTGAGCATTTTAGTAAGACACTAAAAGAAAATATAGAAAAGAAGAGATGAGAGAATATGTCTCTCCTTTTTTAGAACACCACTTGTAGAAACGATATTCAAAATTTAAATGTTTTTACAAAAACATTTTACAAAACATTTTTAAAGAAACACTTAGTAGAAAATAAACCCTAAATGTTCTGAAAAAGTTTAAATAATTATTTTTGGAAGGAATAATGCAGATAATAAATAATCAAGTTTCTATAGTTAAAGTAGATGTGTTTATGACCATCTTTATCTTACAATATTATAGTATGTCTCCAAAATTTTATTTGAATTATTGTTTGAGTCAGTAACATATATATCTTATTATTTTTATCCTGGTCATTTTAATTAAAATTCTCTTTTATCAAATCTTACAAAATGAAATTCTCTTGTTATACAATAAAGTCTTACAGTACACTGAATGAATTTGGCACGTAAGGCCTACACCTAACATAAACTGTACATTGGAACGTATAGTACCTGCGCTCAGCAATTTTTTTACTGTTCTTTTAGTGTTTGCCTCAGTGAAATTAATGCCATCACCTACACACTTCACCGGATATTCAAACCTTGCAAACTACTTTATCACCAGAAAATGTTGCTACCGGATTATTTCACAAATCAAGGCATAACATATTTTTGGTTAATTTCTACAACTTTGAAACAAAACATATGATTTAAGGTTAATCCTAGTCTAAATAAATTACATTTTTTCTACGTCGTAGTTTGTCAAATTCTGAAAGTGTGAACTCCATCCCTCACTTTCTTTTTTTTGTTCTTCCCATGCTAAAAGCAATCAAAAGAAAAAGACCGCTTCTTTTGCCACTCTCTAACTAAAAGCCAAATCAAACACACTCTTCAACTTCTTTCCGTTTTCATTTTCCGGTTTGGCCAAATTCAGGCTCGTTACCCAGCTTCCCAGGAAAAGCAAAAGAAAAGAAAATAAAACCATGTGAAATGGGAAAAAAAAGATTAAATCCATATTTCTTAGAAGATGAAGAGCTAGAAAATTATTTGTTCTATCTTAATAAATTTTTTTTATAGATGTAATTTTGGTGGAAACCGATCAGGTGCAGTTGTTTTTTTTATTTCTGACAGAAACAGAGAGGGGCAAGTGGGAAGATGCCTGAATACTTTTGTATGGCAGTGCCATTAACCGCAAGAAAAGCAGAAAGGGGTATAGGTTAAGCTTGGTCGTGGACAAATTGTAGATAATCTTCACTTTTCAAATTGTTTTCTTTCTACACAAAATTATACTTTTACACCGTATGTTTCACTCCCATCGAGACATCGCGGTCCTATACCCTTTCCCTTCCCGTTTTTTAACTTTACGTTTTTTTTATAATATATGAAATATTTTTCTTGATAAAACTTACCACTTTTAAATGCCGAAAAGCAGTGTCAAGAACTGACACACACAAATTCCTTTTTGCTTATGTGAGTGATTATGTAGTGAATTTGAAGGAGGTGCAATTGCAATTGCAATGCATGCGTGTATAGCGTGAAGGTAGTAGATGAAGTGAATCCGTGCACTGGAGATTTGAAAAAGGCCTGGCCCACAATCTCACATAGAGTGGGATTTTGGAAATGGGAGGCCCAGTTGGGGTTTGGGTCACACTACATTTATACCGGTAGCAATTAGGTGTGAGCCTTCGCATTCTGCATGTTTGCATTTATCACCTTCATCGTATCATACACCTACAATTAATGTTGTACTCAGAACCCTGTCTCTCCAACCATACTTCCTTTGATTGATTAGTGTCCTCCTTTTAACACACGCAAACCACAAAACTCTATTTATTTCCCCTCGCCAAAATATCTTCCACCTAACACTTTTTCCTACTAATCAAATTTATACTACTTTTAGAAATATAGTATTACCATTCAACAATAACAGCACAATGAAATAAATATTAAAATTACACATATTATTTATTGTCAACACTACATTTTTTATGAAACTATAAAAACTCACAGAATTTATGATATTTATAAATAAAAGTTGTTTAACTTATGGACCCAGGTAAAAAGTCCTTAATCTTAATTAACTAAATTTAGGTGCAGAGGAAGTGATGAATGAAGCTAATTAGAGGATTTGGGTTGATCAGTAACAGTGATGTGAAGCTTTACGCCAGCTTCGCAATGCTTGCCAACTGAAGAGAAGAAATAGTATTCACCGGGCTTCTCCAAACGAACAAGGGTGTTGCCGGCGGAGTAGCTTTTGAGAACATTTTGGGACGTGCAATTGTCGTAATCGTTCTTATCTACCCTAACCACAGTGTTCAGCCCTGGATGGTATTGGAACACTGCATTTCATTTTTCACGTTAGTCTTAGGTTTCACATGGTCTCGTTACATTTATATAATAAAAACAGTGAAGAAAGGAAACATACGAAGCTCGTCACCAACGACGAAGGTTCTGCTCTTGGCCCAATCATCGAAGAAGCCTTGTTCGCTGGGGATGTTCCAACCCAATTTGTCTCCCACAACATGAGAAGTTTTGCAGCTCACAGATACCAACAGCATCGACCCAATGGTCACAAACATCATCAAACTAAGCTGCATTTTCACGCTCGTTTTCTTTTCTTTTCCTTCTTTGTTCCAATTTCTCTTGCCTTTGTTGCCTAACTTAAATCTGATGCTGTGTTGCCAATTCTCCTTATGGAGCTCTTTGTTCTTGACCGAGTCAAATTATTGAATAAACACGAACGACTCATTTTTTCTCCTCTTCAAATTATGGTACTCATATTGTGTTCCAATTGAAGGGATGGGAGTGCTTTCTGTGTTACCCCAAACACAAAACAACCACTATATTATGAGACCCCATATCAGTGTGCCATTCTTTTCACCACACTTTTCTTATTTAGAAATCGCTTCAAATTTTTACTATTTTAAGTTCAGTAAATAAATTCAATAATTTAATAATGTGAACAAAAATTTCAATGCTTATGTAAAATTATTTAATTATTTGCAATAGTTTAACCGGGGTGCGCCACACTTGCATTTTATTTTTCGTTGAACCATGTATATATATTTAGTATAGTAGTTTATTTTAATGTATTTCGCAGTTAGGTAACGAATTTACGTTTTATAAATGGATTAGAGATATCAAATTATAATATGAAGTAGAGTTAAGTTGATTTTTTAATGTTAAATTTGATTTAAAGGTTGTTTTATAAAGTAGTATCAAAACTTATTCTAACATATGTTTTCCTTATAGAACCCCTATCATTTCTATACTTAAAAATTATTCAAATATTCGGATATAACATACACTTTTTTTGTATAAATTATTTAAAGGGATATACTCTTCTTTTTCCCTTAAAATAATTTATATTTTAATTCTTTTTAATATACATAAACCTCTTAATAACATTGATTTTACGAAAGTATCTTCCAATGTCTTCAACTTTTAATATCATAGACCCCTAATTTTTAATATTTTATCATCACAATTTTATTTAAAATGACTGTTTCAATCTTCAAAGATCACATATTAAATAATAAATATTTAAAACTGGTCATGATGAGATTAAGCACAATTAAATTATTTTAATATAAGAGAGGGTAAAATGTAGTTTAAGCATCTATTATTATCTAGGACGGAAAAATGTATCGCGCACTTAATTTTTCAATTAAAAATGTAAACTAATACTTTCTTTTTAATTAAAAGTCCTACTTCCTTTCCACGTTTTATTTCAAATTTTTGCACGTATAAAAAATAACAAAAATAAATTGTTTTGATTTTATTGAAAACCTTTGAAAATAAAAATAGAGACAACATTTTTTTTTTTTCAGACCAAAACCTAACTAAGAAGAGTGGCAAGAAACCGCCGGAGCACACAGGAGCAATATACAAATAACCGTGGTTTGTTGAAAATACCAATTGCCGCCGTAGAAAAACGTTGCCTTTTCCATTACCAAGAAAATAACCTTTCTCGCGAACAATAACAAGAACAAGGGTTTTACTTTCACATTCACTTTCCCCTAAAACCCTAATTGAAAACCTAAGATGGAAGAAAGCGGAGCGAAAGCGGTGTGTGCAGAGGAAGCTCTCTCTCTTCTCAATTGCGTCACTCAATCTCCCTACGATGAAAGCAAATGCCTTCACCTTTTGCATTCCTTGCGCGACTGCGTCCTCGCCAAGGTACTCTTTCTCAAATACCTAACTGTTTAATTAATCAATCCATTTTCCTCTAATCGTTGTTTTATATCCATTCTTTCGATCATATCTGAACGAATGATTATGGCGATGAAAGTAAATTGTACTCGTTTGGCATGTAGATGACACTTTTTCAAGGATTTGCTGAATTTGTGTTTTTTTAATCATTCTATTTTCTTTTGTTATGATTGATTTTGGCCTAACTTCAAGTTCCACATCAGTGGGTTTATTCTTAGGGGGGGAGGTTGTGAGTTATAAAAGAACTCCTCCTCCTCCCATTTCAATGTACCAAAACATTCTCTTCTCCCTTTTAATAGAAGTAGTACCATTGTGTGGTGCCCGGAGATTAAGCTATTTGCTGAACTCCGTTCAAAATTTTTTTTTGTCTAGTTTCTCTAATTTTAATATTCAATATTATTAGGGGGAAATCTCAATATTTCCCAACAAGTGGTATCAAGAGCTAAGGTTCTGTCCGAATTCAGAGTCGATGGAGGGGGCCTCAAATATTCCAATTGGGGTGTTGGGTTCTTCGTCATCATGGTCGAGGTTCCCGACTGCCAGTCAGAAATTAGCGGTGGAAATATTTGATGGAACTGGCCACTTTGGGATGTGGCAAGGAGAGGTCTTGGACTCTCTTTTCCAGCAGGGTCTTGACATTGCAGTTGAAGAAGAGAAACCAGAA
>Ga0209700_101456_pt1 | contig 49161 bp, 22 predicted proteins | sample SiratroredBW_FD_187528 | JGI IMG/M metagenome (GOLD analysis project Ga0209700, IMG submission 187528) | Root nodule microbial communities of legume samples collected from California, USA - Siratro red BW (SPAdes) (version 2) | ecosystem: Host-associated > Plants > Roots > Nodule | place: USA...
AACAGGAAGAATTTTATTCACTTGTGATTGCTCAAGATTACAAATACAAGTTGTGTATTTATAGGGAGAAACTAGGGTTACTGTCTAATTGGGCCTAACTCAAATCAAGCCTCCACAAAGCCCAACAAATAAAGCACACAAGAGAATCAACTTATAAAACGAGATGCATCAATAATAAATAAGATGAGTGCAACAATGTTAATATATATATATATATATATATATATATATATATATATATATATATAAAACTAAGATAAGAATTAACGCGACAATGAAAAAGAAAAAGGGAACGGACTAAAGTAGAATACGAACATGAGACCTTACAAAACTTTGAATATAATTTTGTCCAATAAAAGTCTTAAATACATTTTCGTGTTTTTTTAAATTATCTCTTCTGTAGCATCTTCTTTTTATTATAAACTTCTCCAAGTTGCTTAAAAGAAAGCAGAAAATTAAGTTTGAATATAATTTTTAAATTAAGTTTATCCAAAAATGTTAAAAATCAGAAGAAAATTATTTTATTAAAAAACACTCCTTAAAGATATTAAGCAAACAAACCCTATATCATTGCATAACTTTATTACATTGACCAATGCTTTATTTTTTTTAACAACTTCAAAGTTTTTTTCTAGTGTTGATTCATTGCTCTCTCGCCCAATATCTTCTTATATGTTAATTTTTTTTTTATATTGGTTGGTTTAAAGTAATTATGTGTATGCACACTATAGGAAAAAATATTGCACATAAGTTTACAGCAAGGACAAATATATGATTATGATTTTTTAAAAAGTAAAACGAAAAATCTAGTTATAATGTGTAACAGTTTTTTTTTTTTTTATATATATAATTTGTGGTTTGGATATTTGTGTTTTTTTACCTACTTTTACTATAATATATACCAACTTGCATGCTTTATAAAAAAGGGATCGAAGGTAAGTCATGTTCTTTTTATATCACTTGTCCAATTTGACTGAAAAAAGATATTAACACTTATAATAGTATACCTTCTTTTAAAATGCTTATTATTAATATGATAAATTTCATTTTGAGTTACATTCCATTTTAAAAAACAAACTTTTTTTCTCTATTTATCTCCCCTTTAGAGACTTGTCCATTGTCATTGGTTTTTATATAATTTTTTTTTCTACTTTTTGTTAAAATAAAACAATACACACTTAAAAATGAGTCCCGATCTGAACATTTTCCAGAGGAACCGAGTTTCGTTGCGATTAATGTGGTGTCTAAAATTTCTCTCATAAAACAAAAATACACAATTGCACTAAAAGCCAAAAAAAAAAATTGTAATTATAATTGTCAAAATTAAAAATAAAAGAAAAGCAAAAGAACAATAATAGTAATAAAGTTGGCAAAGATTAGTTGACATAACGAACGCTTCAACAGCAAAATTTCTCGGAATAGAAAAATTCTTGTCTCTTTCTCTCTCTTTGATCTCATTCCGCAACAACAACAACATCTCGCATGCCCTCATGCATGATTTCTATCTCCTCCAAAAGGGTTAGGGTTTCTCATTTCTTTTCTTCTTCATCATCCCAAATTCCCCTCTCTACATTTTTCTTGCACTTGCGAATTTTGTTTTTGTGTGTGTGTTTTACAATTATCCTCTGATGGAAGTTTCTAGATTTTGATTTTTGCTCAAACAGATGCATGATTGAAGCAGAAAGTTGCAATAACCGGTGGAGGAGAAGAAATTGGAAGGTTGTATGTCTGGTGTGTGGGTGAGTTATTGATCAAGGTGAACAGGTGAATGATATGAGGGTTTCGTTTTTTAGGTGAATAAAGGGTAATTCAAGAAGATGAGCGCCACTAGGTTCATCAAGTGTGTCACCGTTGGAGATGGAGCTGTGGGCAAAACCTGTTTGTTAATCTCCTACACCAGCAATACCTTCCCTACTGTCAGTTTTTTTCTTATTTTTATTTCTTAATTTTCAGTTTCTATGATCAAAGTTTAGTTTCTCTTCATTGTTTATGGTTTTGAGAGAGAAAGATGATTATTGTTTTTGGTTGGAAACAGGATTATGTGCCAACAGTTTTTGACAATTTCAGCGCAAATGTGGTTGTGAATGGAGCCACTGTTAATCTGGGATTGTGGGACACTGCTGGTATTGTTGCTGTTTTTTGTTCCTAACGTTTAATTTATTTATTTTTTAGATTTTTACTGTTTTATTTTGTGAAATAGGACAAGAGGATTACAACAGATTACGACCATTGAGTTATCGAGGTGCAGATGTTTTCATATTGGCTTTCTCTCTCATAAGCAAGGCCAGTTATGAAAATGTTTCCAAGAAGGTAACATGTTATAACTTTTTGATAGGAAAGTGGTGTTTCCATGATAACTGTCAAAAACTATATTTTATTTCTATTAATTAAAAAGCTAATAATTTGCGTATTGTTTTCAATTCCAGTGGATTCCAGAGTTAAAACATTATGCACCTGGTGTTCCCATTATTCTGGTTGGCACAAAGCTCGGTAACTTCATTTCTACCTAATTTGTTTGATATTGTAATACTGTGTATGTTAATTGTTTACTTCTAGCGTATTAATCTACAATAATATAAACTAATATTTATATTATGGAATGCATTTGTATAATGTGTGATTGCTTGTGTTTTTTAGTGTTCATCGTTGATGAAGTTTATAGATGGTTAAGTAATCAAATATACGAGTATATATGAATTTTCTTTTGTTTTTTTTTTTTTTTTTTTTTTTTTTTAGTTGCTTGGATCTAGAATGTATTTTGTCAGATGTAAAAGATATTATTTGAAATTTTGGTTTTAAGCTACCATTTTTTCCAATAGAGATGTGATAATATCTAACATTGAATGGAAAAATTAGTTTTGAATCTTACTCATAAACTTTCAACAACTTGTGTTAGAAATTGTAATTCAACATAGTTAAGGTTTTACTGATGCAACATATGTGTAGACGGATTCATCTCATTTTCATACAAGTTACACTTCTAAATAATCTATGAATGGCTTTCATATTGTTGTTCTATTAAGGGAGAATGCGTTAAAAATCTTCTTGATCTCTAAAAAAATTTATGGTTGTTTTGTGAATTAAGATTGTTTTCTATTTTGAAATTTGAAATGGGACAGATCTTCGAGATGATAAGCAGTTCTTCGTAGACCATCCAGGTGCTGTACCCATCACCACTGCTCAGGTACATAATATTTTTTTGTCCTTAAATTGTTCTACAATTATTATAGTGCAGGTTTGTAATCAATTTCATCTTTCAATCTAAAATTTTCTTATGTTCTTGAAGGGGGAAGAACTTAGGAAGCTGATTAATTCACCTGCTTACATTGAATGCAGTTCAAAATCACAAGAGGTTGTATAGTAGAATTATTTTCCCTTTCTTGTTGCACACAATGGTTAAATAAATTGATAAAGTTTAACATCTTTTGGGCTTTATCGCAGAACGTGAAAGCAGTGTTTGATGCAGCCATAAGAGTTGTCCTTCAGCCACCAAAACAAAAGAAAAAGAAGAGTAAAGCACAAAAAGCCTGTTCAATATTGTGATTCACTATGTCTAAACATTTGATGCCCACTTTTTGTTCTGCCTAATATTGCCCTCCTCTTCTTCCATTTCTTCATTCCTTTGCCATTGAAGAAGTTGGAGTGTTCATTTGACTACTCTTCCTTGGAATTATTGTGAATTCTAATTGTCAAATTTGCTTTTCATGGTACTCACATTATTCTTAACTTATGTTTTATGTATTAATATACTGGAGTATCCCAGTTAGGAATCACGACGTTATTTGCATGAATATATTTTAATTATTTTATATTTTGATATAATGCTTTCTATATTCATCGATTCTCTATTATTTTAGTTGTTGCTTAGTTCTATAAATAGTGAGACTTTTATCTTCCTTTCTTTGAATCAACTTTTTGAAATGCCAGTAACCATTTGTTTCAATGATTCTGTCACCTATTTTCTTCTTTAAGATAAGTACCTTGTAATATAATCATTAGTCTATCCCAAACAAATTTAGAAATCTAAATTAGTTGCAACACACAACACTTTTTTTTTTGTCAGCAAAATTAGTTGCAAACTTTGTTCCATCTTCCATAACCCGTTCTTAACGCACACTTTTGTATATTGCTTTATGGTTTTCGTTGCAATGTCAAGACCAATAACGAAAAAACATATCCGATGAATAGGTCCATTCAATATAGTACCTATTGGAGGAAATAAAAAGAGAAAATTATGGTTAGACCATCGAGATAATTTTAAATTGTAGATAATACTCCTGTTTATATATATATATATATATATATATATATATATATATATATATATATATATATATATATATATATATATATATATATATATATTTGCAACAACTACTATTAGTATATATACACTTTGTAATATTTTTCAAACAAATATTACTAAAAAATATTATTGTTATTCGATTTAATTTCTCTTTACCTTATAAATTCAAACATAGTCCTATAATATTTTGATATTCCTTTACATTGTGACATTTTTAAAGTACACAATATAACTCTATTATCAGACTTTAGTTTAAGTCTCTTTATGTATGTTAGTTATGGTAGTCTTATTTAACAATGTTTTCCGATCCATCTTAGCCTTTTATTACCCAATCTAAATTAGTCAATATAAATGATGAATAATATACACAGTTATGAATAAATTATCTTTAATTGCATTTAGTGGAAAAATTACCATTTACTGACATTTACTGGTGATTTAAGATGATATCTCAGTGTTAGTTAAAGCATATTATACTTTGATTGAAACCGAATTGATGAGAGAGTAAAAAAAAATAATATATAAAAATATAAATACTTTTAAATTCTTACATTTTTTAAATTATTTAATTTTAACTAATTAAGTTACTCTTAAGAAATTATAAAACTTTAATTTATTTTTAAAATTATTTAGAAAGAACATATTTTATCATAAAATTTCAATTATTTATAAAAAAAAGTATCTCTTAAAATTTCTCATCCAAACATATTGTAACATATTTTTTGCATATAGAAAATTTACTTATTACTAATATAAATTTTATATATAGAAAATTTACATGTCACTGATATAATTTAACTCAGGTTATTCTTTAGATTTACTTTCTACGAAAATTGAAGAAAAAAAAAAGTTAACATTCAATTAAGTTTACTAAAAAAACTATAAAATACAAATATCTTACAAAGATTAAAATGAAATAAGGATATAATTATAATAACTTGAAATATATTTAAAAGTTCTATAAATTTTTAAGAAATAAGTAACTATTTCGTAAAAAATAAAATACATTAAAAAAATATGTTGCCATATTTTTACTAAAAAAAATATAAAATACAAATGATAAAAATTAAATAAATATATATTTACATTAAATACAAATATATTTAAACGTCATAGGAGATTTATAATATTTTATTTTAAATGATACTTTTTTTGGCTAATTATGAAAAAATAATTTTGATCCTACATAGACTATGTAAATCCCTCTAAAGAAGAGTAAATTTCATCCCATCCAACAAATATTAATTTAGAAGTCATTGAGAATTTTAATAAGTAATTCAATGAAGGAAAGTAATTATTGAGAATTTTAATAAGTAATTGAATCCATTTAATTCCAATTTACTCACAAATTTATACTTTTTATGTGTATTTTTTATATTTTTTATTTAAAATTAGATTCATTTATGTTAGTTTAATACTAAGATGTTACTACTCAGATCTAAAATAGGAGGTAAAATGGATTGTTATCCAAAGTAATATTTTATGATAGATGAAGATGTACGATATTGACATGATAGTGACTTCTTTCTATTTTTTACAAATATTATGTTGAGAAATTAGATGATATTTTTTAAGTTTTAACTATACACTTAGTCAAATAAATAATTAAAAATATCATTTGGTAATAGAGATTTTTATATTAATTTTTGTGTGGAGAATCATAGATATTCAGTAAGATGGAGAAGAAATCACTTTATTAGGCTAGTAGATAGAATTTATATCAAAGTAGTTAGACTATAAGATAGTATTAAAGATGTTACTACCTAAGTTTCAATTTAAAAATTAGTTTTGGAGAAATTGGTTATTGTATATATTTTCCTTAACATGATGGCTTACCTCTGATAGTGCTGTTCAATAAATGTTTTTAATATATATATATATATATAGTTATGTAACAACTATATATATTTAACATGCTGATAAGATAAGAGTATACATTGTAATATTATTTTGGGTTGTTACATGATAAATATTTAAAATATAAGTAATTGTTATCTTTAAATAAGTGTTTTTTTAAAGTTATGATATACCACTCTTTTTATGAAACATTTAACAATATTTACACTATTTTATTTATTTATTTTTTCACTTATAATAAAATGAGTGTTTCTGGGTGTTATTTTATTTTTATTTTTGTTCCTTTAATTTTCAAAATTTAATAATAGAATAAGATTATTCAAACAAATGGGGGAGAGTAATGAAATTGAAGGAGAGATGGATCAAAATCAAAATAGAAGAGGAGGAGAAAAATATTTCCTTACTTTTTATTTTATAAAACTTATTTTTAAAAAAATTATTAAAACAAACACAGTTATAATGATTTTGAAAATATTTATTAAAAATCAAAAGATTTATGATAATCATCCTAAATCTTAACCCTTTAAAATTAAGCTTTCTTACAAGAACACGAAAAATGATCTAGTGTTAAATTGTTGTTTCTCTTTCATGTATAACATTTAGGTTATTATAAAAAAAAGATAATTTATTTTTGTATAATATTACTTTTATAATTGTTTGTATAAGAATGATAAAATGCATCTTTGTTAATGTTTTTAATCTATTAGTTTATTCTGACTTGTCTTATCTGATCGGTCAAATTGACATATGAGAAGGGAGACGAGATAAATTTGTTAGGTTTTATAAAATAAAAGATAATTTAAATCATTAACTTGTTAGGTTTCATTATTTGATAAAGGTAAATATGTAATAATATTATAATATAAATAGTTATTAAATTTTAATTATTAATTATAATAAAATAATTTAATATTTAAAGATAATAATTAATTTGAATCATTAGCTTTAGAGATATTAATTAATTAATTAAAATTTAAAAAAATATTTATATGATTAAATTTATTTTTAATATATATATATATATATATATATATATATATATATATATATTTAGAAAATACAAAAATTAAAAGGTCAACAATTAAAAGAAATTGGTAGAATGTGTCAAAATTTGTAACTTGTTTTACTATAGTAAACTAGTCTATCTCATCATGCTTTTTACTGTTCAATAACGAATTGAGCTGGCATTTTTGTCATCCCCAATTTTTTAACAGCATATTATCCTTCATTATTCATGATTTTTTTTTCTTTCCTTCAAGTGCATAAGCATCTAGTTACATTAAAATGACAAATCTAAAGTATGTTTGGTTAAAAAAATAAAAGTATAAAGTTATATAAAAATATCTATTATACAAAATACATAAAATTATTTATTATTCTTTTTAATAAATAAAAATAATAAAAATAGCTAATGTTGAATATAGCTAGAATGCACTTGCAATTTAAGTTTTTTTATGCTACATTTTTTTACAACAATTTTTATAGTATTACTTAACTGTAAATTGTTATTTTAGTAAACTTATTAACTTTTATAATCATTAATTTAAAAGTTACATTGAAATAAATTTTAATTTAATTTCCTCTGTTTTTTTATCTTGTAATTAATTAATAGCATATAAATTTTGCACTAACTTTTTGGTGTTAAGATTTTACTTTTTGTGTTATATTAATGACATATGGAATTTAAACTACTTAATCTTTTACACTATTTGCAATAGTTAATATTACCCAATTACCAACTAGTGTTGAAAAAAAGGCAGAATCTCTTATGTTTAGAATTTTATTTTTAGTTATATGTATAAAAAAGTTATCAATAAAGATAAAATGTATTTTAATTATTACTTTCTTAAAAGAAAAAAAAAACTAATATTTCAACAAAATATCATATTACGCATATACAAAAGTAATTTAGCACTTTTCATAATTGTCTCAAAATATGTAAAAATCATGAAATCATTTATTTTTAAATTGATAACAAATGTATTTTGACTAGAAAAAAACGAAAATAAAAATATTAAAGACATTTTTTTTTTATTTAAAATATAAAACTTTTTGAAAATTAAATATATTTTTAAAGTACAACTGTGAAATGAGTGAATTTGATTTTGCTTCCAGTAAATTTGTAGTCCCTCTAAACTAGAAATTTATAACTTATGATCCTTATTACTATATCACCTACCTTAATTATTTGTGTAATATGGTGTCTTAACATTCAGTTTCGGTCAATGAATATGAATAAATTACAAAACTGTAAAAAAAATAAAAATAAAAAATAAATAAAGATTTTTTAAATAAATATTAAAAAATTAAAAAATAATATTTAATTAGTTTAAGATTTTTTTTAAAAATTATGTATATAAATTTTTTTTTACTTAACCCATTAAATTTTAAAATAAATAAAAAACAAAAACAAAAATAAAAACAAAGTAAATCACTCAAAATAAATCCATTTTACACCCACACTCCTCATACACCAACTTTCCACGCACAGATATAAATTACTCAGTCTAAAAAAAAACGAGAGAGGAAAATAACATCAAACAAACATTTGTAGGAATCAAATCCAAGGTTAAATGTAAGAATTGACATGCATTCTAGAACATGAGAATTACCATACTGTTAGGTTGATGAATTCTCTGTTCATTTTTTTTTATTTGTTTGTTTTCATTGTTTTGATTAAATATTGCTCATAATTTATAATGTGAAAATACAAAAAAGAATAAAAAAAAACTCTATTCTGAAACTGATACTCCACAACTACCTATTCTCACTTAAGGGATTCATGTTTGCAATTGCAATTTATAACTTGCCTCTCTTTATTATTCTCTTATTGTTAAAAAATTTCACCAACCACTTTTAAAACCCTTTCTTGTATAGTCTCTTTCCTCCACAAACCAAATCCAGTGTAAACATTTTTTTTTTTTCGAAATAAAACAGTGAAAACAACTCATGGCTGGTTCATCTAAGACCCATTGTTTCACTGGAGAGGATAATGGTTGGATTTCTTCCATGGACCCTTAATATATTCATTTGATATTTATAATGTCAAAAAAATTAATATTTTATTATGCAGTGTCAAGGTAGATGAGGGTCTATGACTTTAGTTTTTTTTTTTCTTGTCTTTAGTCTCACTTAACATTTCATTTCAGTCCCACAAAATAACTATCCTCAGTTCTTCATTTCAGCTCTTCCATCATTCACATAATTGTAATATTCTTCTTTCCTATTTTTTTTTTCATTGCTTTGTTAAAAATCACAGGATTCAGGGTTTAGAATTTATAATTTAGGATTTTACATAATGACAGTATTTCTATTTTTGTTCTTTTAGTAAAAATTCATTTTTTTATGAGATTACTATGAAAAAGGAAACTTCTCTTTTGATATAGATGGCGATATACTTCATGATTTACAACCCCATTATAATCTTAATGCTTACCTTATAATATTAAACTTAACCTAATTTTTTTCGTAATAATTCATTTATCTAAATCAATCATTTATTTTATGAATGATTATCCACTTATAATTATCTAAATTTATCATTTCCACATCAAAATTTATTAAACACCCAATAAACATTCATGCGGGTGTGTTGTTTATTTCAAATAAAAAAAAAATCAAAGGATATGTGTGTTGTTTATTTCAAATAAAAAAAAAATTAAAGGATATAATTCATAAGTATAGTGACGTTTTCACTTCAACATCTTGCATAATTGTTTGAGTTTCTTTTACACTCAAACATCAAAGTATCTATTGAAGAATCAATATATTGTCACTCGAACATCAACAAAATACTTGGGTGATGAAATTTAAAAAAAAAAATTATTATGATATTTCTCATGATTTAATGGTCACTCATTATCAAAGCGACAAAAATTTTATAAGAGAGATATTTAAATACAACCTCTCTCACTTAACATCCATAACTTAAGTAATTAACTTTTCTCTCGAGTGATATAAACAAACTTTATAAACTGAGTCTTCGATCATAATATAACTAACACAAATACTTTTACAATATAAAACAAATTTTTCTCTCATAATATTTAAATCATACTTGTTTTAATTCAATTAGATTCAAAATAACTTCTCAAAACAAAGTATTCAATAATCAAATGCATGCACTACGGAGAAACAAATCTAGATCAAAATAACATTATCATCTCAATTCAAACTAATACAATTTAGCAATACTTAAGAGTTCACAAATCTAATAAAATCACCATTCACACAAAAACTTGTATACAAGTCAATCTCATAACTGAAAAATCATTACTAATATGATTTTTCTTTTCATTTCATCATCAAAATCTAATAATTCAAAATCTCACCTTCAAAACAACACAATTAAATCCATAAATCTAAGCTTTTAAAGTTTCCATTTTCACCATATAAAAATTTTCCAAAACAGTAAATTCAATTAGTTTCATTTACCTTAATTCTTGTATTATTAAACCAATTATTCCAAAATTTTAAAAGATTACAAAACTTGTAATTACAAACTAAACATTTCAATTAACATAAAGTCAACTATTTTGCTCAAATCTCACATATGATAACTAATTTCTCACACATGAAAACTGTAACACATTTTTTTCCAATATAAATACTAATTTCACAAAACTTTTTATAAGTATAAGTATCCTTATAATATTTTTTTATACTAATTCAATAAATCAACTTGTAAATAAAATATATCACTTTAATTACTAACACTATATAATTTTATTTCCATATATATATATATATATATATATATATATTTCTATCTAGAATTATATATTAGTATACGTATGCACTTGCATAGTTTGCTTGCTACTAAGATTATAACTCTGTTATATATTATAAGAAAAAGTTAATCCAGTGACTTAATGTACAACGAGTTAACATAATGTTATAAGGATAATGAGACTTGCTAGAGATATTGTAAGTAAATAATCGGCAAGTATTATAAGTAATGATCAAAGTCATCTAAAAGATTATGGTGTTATTATAAGTATTGACATTGCATTACAGACTAAGAAATGTAGTTTGTATTATAATGAAGAATTATTCTATGTATGAAGAAGTCCTCTATATTCATGTGGTAAAATATACATGTATCTGCTTTTATCATTTTTATGAGAAATATAAGAACGAGAAACATAATAAAGTAAATAAAAAGAAATATCGTAAAAATAATCAGTAGTAAAACAATACATCTATATTTATTACCTTTACAATTTTTATTCATATAGTCTAATTAAATTTTCAATTTTTTAAATAAAGAAAATTAAATTAGTTTTGCGTGCCCATCTAGAGTAAAAAAAATTATGTTCTAGAAAAATTAAATATGTTAGATAAATAAAAAATAATTTGGTTTATATTATATTATACATATAACCTTTAATAACTGTTTAAATAATAAAATTTTTATTCTCCATTTAATCTTAACTTTTTTCGCTTTAAACTTATAAAAATTTATGCGTTGAACAAAATCTTAAATGTTCTTTCCACGTAATCCATAATAATATTATAATGCAAGCACGTGTCACCTAAAAAGTTCTAAAATTATATAAAAATAAATGTTATTTATATTTCTCAAAATAAATATTATAGAAATATTACTTAAAAAAAACAATATTTTTTTACAAGAACTAAGACAAAAATTTAGACATTTTCAAAACCTAAAATAATAATTTCAAATTTTACAAATTTTCTTTTTATAAAACCCAAAATCAAAACTACTTCATTCTTATAAACTTATAAAGTATTTAATGGTAAATTTAAATTTTAAAATCTTCCCCCATTGGTTTGGTTCCTTCCCTTGAACGCCAAATACTGAGAGAAAGAAACGCGCGTAGTTCCTTGCTTCCACTTTCGTATTTTGCGCTCCAAAATAAAACCCTCCATTAGCATGTTGGGGTTTTCGATTTCGATTCACGGCCACTCCTGGTTTCTGTGCTTTTCATTTAAGGAATCTCACTGAGAACTGAGCCAGCAATTTATCCCTTGTTGCAAAAAATCCGTAAAATAAAAAAGGGAAAATAGGGTTTTCTGATGGCAAAGAGAAACTGCGTCGTTATTCTGTCATCGGAAGATGAAGACGCTACTCCTAACGTTCGTTTGTTGAGTTCGAGTCGCAGCTATACGAAGTCAAAGTCGAGGTCCACCTCAACATCCTCCCGGGGAAGGAAGAAGGCACGTGCTTCGCATTCTCGCTCTAACCTCTCCAAACTGCACGAGGTATCAGTTTTTCACTTTGTGTGTTTATTATTTACATTTGTTACTTAAATTTACTAATCAATGTGAAGCCTGAGCGAGTTTGAATTTTTTTAATGTGTTATTTGATGATTGTTTTTTGCAGATAGACTTATTTGGAGATGACTTCAATGAAGTGTTTACTGGGTCAAAGGTATCTGCTGGTATGCTGTTGCTGTGTTTACAACTTTGTTTTTAATCTTTTTTATTGTAAATTTGTTATTTGTTTGCTTCAACATGATGCTAATGGAATAGGCTCCTCTAGAGTGAGCCGTTCGATTTAGAAAGTTAAGTAAACTAACTTAGTCAATACATAAGAATGTGTAAGAATATTACTATTATTCTTCTAGTCAACTGCTGAGATTACTAATTATACGCTTGCTCACTTCGGATCAGCTAAATGTGATGAGATTACTATGCAATATGCATACTTCCTTTAAAGTGAGGAGAATAAAGTGCATTTATGATCCTTGGATGGAAAGCAATAGTTGAACAGCTCTTTAATTTGTTTACATATCTATTTGCATTTTATCACAATATCAACCAGTTAATTTTCTAACTGACAGTTAAAACTTCACCTTATTCTCTAAAGTGTGCTGCTCGTTTTGAAGGATGCAAGTTGTAGTATCATAGTGGTTCCTTTTCAATATTGATACTAATAGATTGACTTTGTTAAAATGGTGATGATTTATTAAACAGACTGCCTGAGTTATCAACTTCACATACACAGAACAAAATTGAAATCTTCAATTTTTACCTTTTCTCCCAATTGGTGAGCATTCTGGATCTTTTTCTTTTCTGCTCTAATATGTTGCAAGTGCTACATGGATACAACAGGTACTCAAAGGAGCTTTGCAGAGGAGTTATGGGTTGATAAATACAAGCCCAATTCACTGGAAGAGCTTGCTGTTCACAAGAAAAAGGTCAAGAATTTGATTCCTAAGGTCTTGATTTTGGTAGTGATGTGAATATCATCCCATTTTCTCCATTTTTTTGGCATTTGCAGGTTGAAGATGTTAAGACGTGGTTTGAAGAGAGGTTGAAACCTTCGAAGGTAAATCTAGGAGTAGAGCTGTAAGATTATAATTAATTTTGTTGACTTATGGCCGTTCTCTTGTTTTTCACGCACTAGAATGTATAGCTTCATAGAGATTGTTATTCTTGTAAATGTGCAAAACAACTTTTTAGAATGTGGTAATGATAAATGTTGAATGTTTTAAAAGTGTTTGAAAGTTTGACCTGGTATAAAAAAATAGAACCTCATCATCTTTTGGTTGTTGGTTGTTTTGAGTCTTCTGAATTCTTCCTCATTGATCCAGATTTTATATTTCTGTGAAACTTTCGTCTCATGTACTAGGTTATACTCCAAGTTACTATAAATTGTCCTCTCTGAAACTTTATATATGCATTTTGATGATTTTATTCTATTCATATTGTGAGTTCCTTTTTCTTTGTTTTCTTTATGGCAAATTTACAGGGTGTCTACAATAATAATGTTCTCCTCATCAGTGGTCAGGCTGGAGCTGGAAAATCTGTACGTAGCTCTACCATCCTCATTTAGCCTCTTTTGCATACTGGCTCAGCCACTCAGGACAATTTCGAAATGTTAATTTTTGGATCTTCAGGCTTCTATGGCTTGGTGTCATAATCTTCTCTTTTATCTATTATTAAATAGAACTTCACTTTACATTGATATGAATAACCTTATTTTAATGTACTTTGATAGAAATACCACGTAGATTTCTAAAGCGTTTCTTCTTTTCATTATGTAGGCTGCTATTCATGTAATTGCATCTCATCTGGGAGCAATAGTTTATGGGTGGAACACACCTACACCTGTAATTTGGCAGGAGCATCTCTATAATTCTCGCGCAGGTGGGTTCGGCAACTATGTTTTGATGAGCTAGTACGAGAAAATCATGATTTTAATTCACTTTGGCCTCTCTTGTTAAACATCTATTTTTTCAGTGAAATGATTAGTGTCCTTGAGGATCTATTGTTAAATTACAATGTGCATTGAGTTTACATTCCAATTGGAGAATACAGGCTATTTGGGATTGGTGGGATTCTAATGATTGAAATTTGTGACTTACTGCTTGTGACCTTTTTTTGTGACTTTTTTTTTTTTTCTTTTCCTTTTTAATTTTCTGATTCACTGCAGGGACTCAATACACATCCAAGTTAGACGAATTTGAAAGTTTCGTTGAGAGAGTGCGAAAATATGGATTATTGCTAACTTCCAATACTGGGGAGTCAAAGCATTCCACCATACTTTTGATAGACGATCTTCCCATGACTAATGGGAAATCTGCTTTTGGAAGACTTAAAAATTGCTTGCAACTTTTGGTGAAATCAACTCAGATACCCACAGCAATATTGTTAACTGACTATGGAAATGCTGACTCAGTAGATTATAATGCTCGTTCCCTGGAAGAACTGAAGCTATCTCTAGAGAGTTCTGGGGCTTGTAAGGTTACATCCTAGAAAAATTATCTTCTGGCTTTTAATGCCATGTTATAAGAGAATATATATGTTAAACTTAGTTTGGGAAACTTTCAGGTTGCTTTCAATCCAATTACGGTGAATTCTATGAAGAAGATTCTTTTTAGAATATGCCAAATGGAGCAGTGCGATGTGCCTGCTGAGTATGTTGATCTAATAGCAAAAACAAGTGGAGGTGACATCAGACATGCAATCACTTCTTTACAGTTTTTCTGCCTGAAACCAAATCTAGTGCATTCTCTGGCCTCATCTACTTGCTCTCGTGGTCCATTGAAAGAGGAAAGTAATAAACCTGTTAGATCAGATTATGGATACTCATTGCACTTTGGCAGAGATGAAGCATTATCTCTATTTCACGCTTTGGGGAAATTTTTGCATAATAAAAGGGAGACTGGAGTTGGAACAGAATATGGTGTGTGATTCAGCAAAATTTGAATTCCATATTTTCTCTCCGTTGTACTTGAGGAAGCAGAAATATAAGTAGCAATATACGTGATAGCTATATGTTACATCTTTTAACCAGTCGATTTTCTTGTGGTAGATCAAGATGGATTTGTTATTCGAGAAAGACTTTCAAGATTACCATTAAAAATGGATGTCCCTGAGAAGATTCTTGGTCAAGCCCATGTGCAACCTGGTTCAGTTGCTGATTTTCTGCATGAAAATGGTACTTTCTTCCTATATGCTAGTGTTGACATTCTTCGTAAGAATTGAAAACATATTTCTAAAATGAAGGTGACATCTTTCTTTAATGTTCTAAACCAAGTCTAGTAGCTTTCTAATTCATGCTAATTTCTTGCAGTTCTGGATTTCTTGGATGATGAGGCAATAGATGATGCATGGACTCTGTCTTCATATCTAGGTGATGCTGACATTCTTCTTGCTAAACTCCGTGGAATGCTATGTAGTTATAACGAGGCAGAGGGTATTTTACAGTCAGCTGCTGCATCCATAGCTGTTCGTGGGGTGTTATTTGGAAATTCTAATCCAGTATCCTCCAGGTTATCGGTTGTTTACATTCAGTCTTCTGTGTGACAAAACTTTATGTTTCTGTTATATTTAAACCTGTTCACTTGTACAGGTGGCATGCAGTTCGGCGACCAAAGCTCTGGCAAGTTGAGAAAGCATCATTATACAAGGTAAATGCATTATGACTCCTCTTTATGTTATATTTTCAATTATCTATTTGATGTTGGTAATTTGGATTTGAAATTTATTACATTTATATTTTAGTTACCATGAGAAAGAAAAAAGACTCCGGAGAGCATCAATGGAATATAGTACTTAAAGTATTTTTTTATAAACGTTATTTTTGTGCTGTTTACTATTGTCTACATTATTTGATGTTGTTTTCTCACTAGAAGATTCAATTGTTTCATCTTCTAGATTTTTGTGTCTCGGCACTATTGAAATTTGACATCTGTTCATGGTCTTAAATTGCAGAATGAGGTGGACAGGCTCAGAATCCCTGCCTGTAAACAGTTTAGTTCTTATCATATGTCAATTATGACCACTGAGTACATGCCCATGCTTAAATTGCTCGGAGATAGAGCATGTGGTGGATTTGATGGACCGAGTCAGGAATCTATACGGAACTTGGAAATGGAAGACTTTGATTTCGACAAAATGGATTTAGATGAACAATCTAGGGACATTTCCGATGATGACATAGAAGATTGGTAGGGATGCGACGTGTAATATATGTGGTTGTTCAGCTTGCAATCTTACTGTAATTCATAGTGTTAACAGCATCTCAAGCCATTCTTCTCTACTATTGATTGAGGCTAAAGCATTATACAGGAAAGGACTAGTTTGGGTTCTGATGCACGATCACAAGCCCGAATTGGTACTCTCAAGCTTTGATGGGAGTGAAGGGTTTCTGAAAACAAATTCTTAGTGAGCAAGAGCCGTTGTAAATATACTTTTGTTACTTTAAAATATTAATGTTAACGCTCGCAAACTTACTATATACCAAATTAGTAGCTACTTATGAAGCAGGAACATGGAATTGAATTTGTTAGAAAAGGTGCTTATAGATTACAAACAGTAAATTGAATTTGTTAGAAAAGGTGCTTATAGATTACAAACAGTAAGGGGGTCGAATTTCAAAAAGATGGAACTCAATTAGTATATGTTTTTATTGCAGTTAAAAGGTGTTGATTGTTTTGTTTTTTTGTTAGATTGCTGAGAATATTATCGTTTTTATAATGAGAAGTTTGCAAATGATAGTTGAATATGGAAGTGTTATATTATTAAGATGAAAACAATATAGAGAAATAATATGTTAAATGGCAAATAAAAAGTCCCACTTATATTGAGATTTTTTAATGTTCAAACTAGAACTTTCCAAGATATTAGAGTTAAATAAGTTGATATCATGCTCGTAGATGGATCAAGACCAATGTTGATAGTACTTCTAGAATTATCCTGACAATCGCTATTAGTGGAAGGTTATATTGGATCGAACAGAATTAATACAAATAAGTCTTGATCTACATGCTGTCAAAAAGAATCATCAAAATACCACAAAACATGTAGTCTAAATGAGAAAATAGCAAAAATATGTTTTTCTACCTTCATCAAATTAAGTCTCAGATTGGATGGTCGAATCCTGCATCCAATACAAGACAGCAAATCTTGAATAATGAAACAACACATCCGCAGAAGCTTGTTTATTATCTTCTGTCTGAAATAAAATTCACTTCTTTCAAATAAATGATTTGGAGAATATGAGTATATACAAAATCCCATGTCAAGTTAACGGACAAAACCAAGCCAAAAGTGTGAAGAAGGAAACAAAATAAGGTTTTATCAAAATCAGTAAACTGCACGCAAAATTCTTGTTTATGGTATTAAGATTCCTAAAACTAAAAATTATAAAAGAATTTGACTTCAATGTGATTCTTCTTTAATAAGTAGTATGTTTGAGAACTCCCAAATCGTTCCTTAAAACTTGAGAACTCCCAAATCGTTCCTTAAAACTTGAGAACTCGTTGGCAGAAAGCATCTAAAAAAACTTGTAAATCTTAAATTTTCTCACATTTCTCCCCATAAGAAAATAATTGTGTTAAGCCTCTTCAAATTTAGGTTTTATTAGTTGATGGGAGGTTATATTTTGTATTTTCTTTCTTTCTTACGAATGTCAAATGTGGTGACAAACAATCCTCTCTTTGTGAGAGACTTTGTCCATTTTTTTTTTCTCATAAGAGTATATCACTCTTTTTTTTTTTCTTTCAAGTTGTTCTTGTACTATTTTTCTTTTGTTAAGAAGGGAATTTTTTGTCTCTCATTACTGATGTTTTTAATTAATTACATGTTCAGAATAATTTATTTTTAATTAATTGATTAGGTGTTACTTTATTAACTATTCTCAATACTTTATTTTTAGAATCAGTGGATAGTTGAGGGCCCAAATAAACTATACAAAATTACCTTTAAGAATGGAAAACTGAAAATTATTATTAAGTCAATGATGTGCCTTGTTTACAAGGCTAACAAATAAACAGATAGTAACAAATAATGCCATGCCCAAAGTCATGAATCTATTCCTATCCCTAAGTAGCATACTGCTTCCCTCTACAGAAGATGGATGATGCAGTTAAACAACAAGTGGAGAGCAAGATCATCTCCAACCTAAAACACTATGTTGATTCATTATTCATTAGATTAAAAAGGGTTCACTTCAGGCTCTTGGACTCAGAGATAGTGTGATATCCTTAAAAACCTTAAGCCTCTTATCATTATTCCTCTGCAAAATTTTGCTGGTCTCATTGACTTTATTATCATTGGAGGGTCCCAAAATTGCAGCAAGAATGGCCTCTTCAAAGTCATCATCATCAGGTAACAAATCTGTTAACTTGTTCTTCTCACCATCCTCTGATGAGAGCCTTCTTGTTTTGTTCTCTGGCACTGCCACTCCTAATTCCACTTGCAACTTGTTGCTGTTCTCCTTCACATCACTAACTACTCTCATGGACCCTGCAGCATTTCCAGACCTTGTTCTCTTAAGGGTCTCAGAGAACTGGTTCTCAAGTGGTTCTCTTAACACAGATTTTGATGTATAGAAGGGAGGAGCTGCAACATTGAGTGAGTTCCCCAACAAGGCAACACTTTGTTTGTTGGTAGTAGTAGTAGAGGTAGCTTTAGGTGGGGGCAATGTTGTATGACTTTTGGTTATTATGTTGGAATTGATGTTCTCATCAGCAAAATCTTCATGAATTCTGGCTGAATTTGTTGCTGCTGGCAAAGTTGGGTGGTGGTCCTTGCAAGGCTGAGGTTGCCATATTGATGAAGAACCCAAAAAGGCCTCAAAGAGCCTGCTTTGTTCAATCCTATCAACTCCCTTATTCATCATCTCAGATTCAAGGTCTTTCAGCATCTGCTGTGCCCTTTCATAGGCTTTCAAATGAGAATCTGAGCCTCTAGGGCCATCCATAACTGCAGGCTTTACCCGGTACAGTGTCTCTTTGGCCTCACCAATTCTTCCTTGCTTCATCAAACAAATACCTAGATTGCACATCTTATTGTTGTCAGGAGCTATAGATAGTGCACGGCGATATGCCTCTTCTGCTTCAATGTAGTTGTTCTGCTGCATCAGTGCCCATCCCAAGTTTCCCTACATCAAAACAAATCCAATTCGGTTCCATAAGAAGAGAGTGAAAACTGTGAAAGTGAGTTAAAATTAACTTTCATGTGTTATTCTATTCTTACCAGCAATCTTGTAGCTTCTTGCTCCACAGAGACTTGAAACTTCTTCCCTTGAGATCTTGCAGTTTTTGTGCGCTTACCATTGAATGCCAACCCTTGTTGAATTAAGAACAACTTGTGCTTCAACAGGGCTATTTGGTCATCAAGTCTTCCACACCTCTGTTAAGACAAGTTTGAATATTTTTTTTTTCAGTATTGATAGTCATATAAGTACTTAGTTTTTACATTGATACATGCAAGTATTGCTAGTCATATATGTATTGGTTTTCTATAGACAATTTAGATCAAACAACACAGATACTAATGACTAACCAATTAAAAGCTTTTACAACATAAAAATTGTTCAGTGAAGGTGACCTACCTTGTAGAGATCCAAAAGGATGTTATCAAGAGATTCTTGTGCTTGATCTGAACATCTATTTCGAAGAGATTTAATGGCTTCAATGGCTTCTCCAGCCCGGTTTTGCTGCTTCATGACAATAGCCATATCTTTCAAAGCACTGTCCACTCTATCTCCGGCATTAATGGCTGCCCAAAACAGCGGAATTGCTTTCTCCGGATCCTTATCCACCAACTGAACAACACACCAAACAACAATACCATTCAACACTTTAACAAAACAAAAAAACTCAAAAGGACATGCAAGGAACTTGTACATTGCAGCAAACAAACAAATCACAAAAAATGTTACCTGAACGTTTTTTGCTCTAACATAAGGAGTGTCACCAACTGGGACCTTGTGAGCGATGTGGAAAGACTCAGAACGCGTTCTGGGAACTACTCCAAGAGGCTTCGCAGGAGAAGAAGGTGCAGATTTGGAGGGTCTGAAACCCGGAGGAACATTCCACATGTCTTGCATTGTGACGGGAGAAATGATAACAGAACTTTAGAAACTGTGTGGATCCGATGCTCCTCCTGGAAGAGAAGAACAAACGGACGGTGCTTTGAAAGAGTAAAGAGAAGCTACTGCCAAAGGGAAGAGAGGAGCGAAGGAAAGGAAGTGGAGGATGTGCTTTGGAGAAGACTGAGACCATTTTAAATTTCTGAAAAAAAGTAGCCGTTGGAAGGGTGAGATAAGTAGCCGTTACTTAGGATGAAATTGGGTTTTTTCTATTTATAAGTTCTATCTATTAAAAACAACTTCCTTTTCTTTCTTTGTTTTAAACTAATTCTTATACCAGTTGTAAAAAAAATCATATTCCATCAATATCCTTTATACAGAACAGGCTCACATATACATTTAGTTTCCCTAATTTTGATCTTAACTTTTTAGGTTTTTTTTTTATTTTAAAAAAATTGTTTTTGAAATTTATTCTGCATTTATTGTGAAGGATAACATTGAAGCAAATATCAGCTAAGGTCTACATTCATATTTCTGCGTCAATACATCTAACTAAAAACTACTCAAGCTGTCTGTACTAAAATCTGTACTAAAACTATACAGTTATATATTTAATTACTAACAGACATATACTCACTTAGGCGTGTTAATGAAAAAATATTATTAAGAAAACTCTTTTATTTTTTATTTTAAATAAATTTTAATTATAACTGCAATATTCTGTAATATATTTCACATGTAGGAATTTGTAATAAATAAATAAATCTTGTAATTCATAACAATATATTTCTCTAGTTTAAAAATACTCATTAACTTCCTAACAAACAAACACTTCTATGCTTTTATTTTAGTTTATTTTATTTTATTTATATTTGCATTAAAGTCATATAATATACAAATAAACTAACAGCTTTAATAAAATATTTTATAATTAATTATTTAATTATTTTATATAAAAATTGTGATTTCTAAAATATTGCAGGTTTTATATTTTATAAGAAAATTTATACGAAAATATACTTTTTTATATTGTTAATACATAATAATTAAATAATTCATTTTTATTTATAATTTTTAAATTTTTATATTATAAACCTTCATTTTTATTTAAGTTTTAATTAATATGTTATTGTTAAATAAATATAGAAAAATAAATATCACTTTATTCAAATTATAAAAAAATAAATATCACTTATTAAAAATATAAAAATATAAATATTTACTTAAAAATTACATTAAAGATAAGTGCCATTTGTCAAAAGAATAAATAAAACAAATTTATTTTAAAACTAAAATTAGTATTGATATTGTTTATCAAAATTGGTATAGGCATTTTTATTTAAAAAATAATTGTTTTCGAATTTTGTTCCTTATTTTTTGTGAAGGATATTTTAACTAAAGTGAACATTGATATTTATTTTAACTTAAAAGTTAACATTGATATTGCTATGTGTCAATGCAATGCATGTAACTAAAAACTACTCAGTTGTCTGTAATTTTTATCCATAGGAACTAAAATCTGTACCAAACTGTACAGTTATATATATATATATATATATATATATATATATAAAGTATGAGACACATATTTATCATTCGCTTTCAATTTTACATTAATATTTAATTACGAAACAGATTTATAATGAGGTATACTCACTAAGTTAGCGGGACTAATAAAAAATATTATTAAAAAAATATTTTATTTTTTATTTAAAATAAATTTTAATTTAATATTATAGAAATGACAATAAATAAATAAACCTCAATAATTCATAACAATATATTTCTCTAGTTAAAAATACTCATTAAAATCATATTTAAATATACTAATAAGCTGACGATTTTAATAAAATATTTTATAACTATTTATTTATTTTATATCAAACTTTTGATTTCTAAAAAATTGCAGCTTTTATATTTTATAAGAAAATTTATAAAAAAAAATATATTTTTTATATTGTTAATACAGAATAATTAAGTCATTCATTTTTTATTTACCATTTTTTAATTTCTATATTATAAACCTTAATTTTTATTTAAGTTTCAATATGTCATTTTTAAATAATATAGAAAAATAAATATCACTTATTAAAAATATAAAAAAGATAAACATTTGCTTAAGACCTAGTTTAAAGATAAGTGTCATTTGTCAAAAAGGAATAAATAAACAAATTTATTTTAAAACTAAAATTGGTATAGATATTGTTTATCAAGATCTGGGTAGAAAAAGAAAAACAACTCTGTCATATACCAGAAGTATCTGGAGGTGGAGGCAGATAATACGGAGGTGCAAAAAGAAGCTCTCCTTACTTAAATCATTTCTCTAAAATTGCATTTGTTGTGAACTTGGTGGTTGAGGATTAAAACAAGTTGGGCATATGCTACACTCAAACAATCCAGTCAAAAAGCTAACTAGACTAATTCAGTGAGAAGTCATCTAAACCATTTTTCTCTTCTCTTTATAAATGACTATTTAAACTACTTGATTATTAAAAATATGTTTCAAAATTCAAAAGACAAAAATTGAAAAAAAAAAAAAAAAAAACCTAAAATGATACTTTCATAAATTTTAAAAAAATAAATAAAAAATATATCTTAATACAGTCCTGTTTCTCATTTGGACATCACAGTCTGAATTCAAACTTGTAAATTTTAATGATGCTCCTTCTACCAAAATACCAGTAAAGACATAAAAGAAACTTACCTCTTGAATGTTCAATTAAGATTGGTCTAGTCCTCCAAAAAAATAAGATTGGTCTAAAGCAAAACACACACACACACACACACATATATATATATATATATATATATATATATATATATATATATATATATATATATATATAAAAGGCATATAAGTTCAACAAGATGAACTTACATTGAGTGAAGACATGCATTTACTTATTAATACATATTTTGGTACAAAGATGCATACTAAGGTAAATAGAATCATGCTGGAGTAAAGTAGAATCACTTAAAACGATAATTGCTGACTAAATTTAAACATATTACAGTAAATTTGAAATTAAAATGACTGAACCTGATAATGAACACCAATCTAGGACTCATTGCATAGATGATATCTATAACCATAATTTCCTACTTGTATACCATCACAGTATGTGGGAGAAGAGAGAGTTTTAATCTAGACCCAACATGCCACACAGTCCAACTAACAACATGGTCATAGTGCACGGAAACTGTCTCCTCTGTCGAGTCTTGCTGTTCCTGTGCTTGATGACTCACCCATTGGATCAGGAGATGCTGCATTCTGTGGTGATTCCCTGTTTAGAGAAGAAGGCATACCCGAAATCTCCTGAAAAAATGTTATGATGCCCATAAAAGGTTATATTGGATCAAACAGAATTAATACAAATAAGTCTGGATCTACATGCTGTCACAAAGAATCATCAAAATACCAATAACAAAACATGTAGTCTAAATGAGAAAATAGCAAAAATATGTTCTTCTACCTTCATCAAATGAAGTCTCAGATTGAATGGTCGAATCTTGCATCCAATACAAGCCAGTGCAAATCTCGAATAATGAAACAACACATCGGCAGAAGCTTGCTTGTTATCTTCTGTCTGAAATAAGATTCACTTCTTTCAAGTAAATGATTTGGAGAATATGAGTATATACAAAATACTATGTAAGGTTAACGGACAAAGCCAAACACTTAAAGAAGGAAACAAAATAATGTTTTGTCAAAATCAGTAAACTGCAGGCAAAATTGAATTTATCGTCAATGTTAAAACAAATAATATTGTATGATTGCCAATGTTAAAGCAAGGATATTGTATGAAATGTGAATCAAAACCAGTGTCTCCAGTGACCTTCTTTGTTTGATTGCACTGCATCCGTCCAAACCACCTTTACTAATTTTCCGTTTTCTTTTTCTCAGTAGTGTCACAGAAAATCTCCTTATTTACAGTACTTTCATGTTATTTATAACGGTCACACAACTCTTAAAATACACATTTAATGCTACTCCACCTTTTCTCTTGGTCCTTTAAAGTCCAAATTTTACACCATACAGTATAGTACTATGATGAAACTACACTGTTAATTCTCCAACGTGCCAAAAAAGATAGTTTTGCATGACAAATAGAGATCAATTTACACAATGAAATTCCAAAGAACCATTTATCAAAGATCCTCACTTGATGGCTAGGTAAGTTTACTGTCTTGCCTTCATATATGTTTATATTGAGAGAGTCAGTTAAGACAATAGGAGTACCAATCCAGCAAATACAAATTCCACTCAGTAACAGTCACTGAACTGAAGACAAGGGTGCATGGATTTCTTCACATGCCAATAGAATCATCAAAACCATAGCTTTATCAAATGAGAAAGCAATGCAAATCTTAATCAGAGAAACCCCACAAAAAATGACCTCAATTTGTCTTTTAACAGGGAGCACCACTGATTTCAAAAAAATGCAAAACCTTTGAAAATAAGGCCTACTAGTGGAGTTGATCTACTGAACATTTGAGTCTAGCTTAACCTACAACGGTATAATAACCTGAATTGATCCATAATCTTAATATCAAGGAATTCAAACAAAACCCTATCAGACACATGATGCTGCTTTAGATGGAAGCTCTTATAGACACGTTTGAAAATCCTAATTGTTTCTAAATGGGATTTTACCAAGGAAGAAGTAACGGGATTTGTGAATGGTACATCGTCCCTAAAATGCATCAACCTAAATTATCAAAGCAAAATAGCAAATTCTGACGTAGTGATGATTTATCTGTGAGAAAAGAGACGAAAGCTACAACTTTAGGCCATAAATCAACAGAATCTGGTCCATGTACCGACTTTCCTAGCAGATTTCATCATTTAACAGAAATGTAACCAAAGCTAAACCGTACCACAATACAGGAACAACAAACAAATGAAAACAACAATAATAAAAAGAATCAAACTTGGTAACACCAACAAATTATTTTCAACATTGAAAGATGACTCTTTAAAGATTGTTTTCAAAGGGTTTGAGAAATGGGAGAAAAATAAATTGGGAACTTGATGATAAAGAAAGTTGAGAGAAGAAAAAATATAAATGAAAGAAGCAAACTTTATTGGAGGAAGAAAAGAAGTACCTCGTTATCTTCTTTCGTTTCTTTCATGGTGTATGGTCAATCTGACGAAGTACCCGATCCTCCCTTCTCGCGAGTTTGATTGAAGGAATTGAGGATGATAAAACTTTGTGCTGTGAAAAAAACAATAAATAAATATAATGTTAGATTTGATTAATCAAACATGGCCTATTAGCTCAGTTGGTTAGAGCGTCGTGCTAATAACGCGAAGGTCGCAGGTTCGAGACCTGCATGGGCCACTGTTTTTTATATTATGGATTACAACTTACTTTTATACAAATCACTGAATTATTTACTTTATCATATATATTAAATTTTGCAATTTTTAAAGATAGGTAAAAACTATTACAACTATTTTCTAAAAAAAAATTTCTATTAGTTTAGCTCGTATAAATGTAAATATTATTTCGTATATTATTTATTAATAATAATTGCGTTAAATGTAAACACAATAATTAATGACTTAAAATGAGGATGCTAAGGTTTAAGTCATTTGGTTTTTTATTTATTTGATGTTTTCGTTAGAAACTCATCCAGTGTGGTTGGTAAGGGTTTTCAATTTTGTTTTAGCTTTTTCATTATATTTTTTATTTTTGTTGTCAGTGGTGTTAATGGAATGGGGTAAATTAGGAATATTTTTTTATATAGGTTGAACATGTTGGTTCTTGATATGGCGAGTTTAGTCCTTAGGTTTTAAGGCTTTAATACCAGTAGTTTTATTTTGTAGGAATGTCACTCATACTTAAAATCTATCCTATAGGATATTGGATAAATAACTCGTCGCTCCACCATAAAGAAGTGAAGCAAAGTTCATGTCATATATGAAATGATCATTGTCTAATAAAGTTAACTCCAAGTCATTGATTTGTAAAGAATTTGAAATACGAGGGTGTTTATAAGGTTAAATTGTTGTAGAAAGGGATGAACAAAGAATTTGATAGCATTAGAAAAAAATTGTTAATGATACATGTACTTTGAACTTGTCTAACTTTGCTACAAGAGAAATTTGTCAAGTCGAGATATATGTCTAGAATGATATTGGCGATGCTCTCAGATAAGTTTTATAGCATAAACAACACTTAATTTGGAACAAGGTATGTGAATGGGGTGGTGTTAATCACTAGTTAGAAGCAATTAACAATGTCCATGTTGTGTATTATGGTGTATCACCCGACTCAATTTGAACTTGAACAATAATGGCATGCAATTAATTTGACCAATACTATACGGCAGTACTCAAAAACAGTAAAGCATTCAATTTTAAGTTAGGCCAACATCTAGCAAGAACAATTGACGAGTTAAAGAAAAGTAACATAAACCATGTCTCTTTAGAAAGGGTATCCTTTGCAGCCTCAACAACCGTTTTCTCTGTTTCAATCCAAGACACAATGGCATCAATTTTAGCTTACATCCACAACCTAGCAAGAACACTGCTCCACTAAACAGAAAATCATGTCTCCTTGGGAGGGGCTTTCTTCGCAGCCTCAGCAGCTGCTTTCTCTACTTCGATCTCAGCAACGATGGCATCAATTTCAGCTTCCTCCAGTTGACGCAGACCATGCTGCTTGGTCATCACAGCAACTTCTATATTCTTCCCTCCACTCTCAACAACCTAATCACATACGATGTCAGATAAAAATCACAAGTACATAAAATCATGTTCCAAATGTTTAACAAACTATTAACAGATTGATCTATTTTCAGAACTAATTGATCTATTTCAGAGTTTGATTGTACAGGCCAATATACAACGATCAGATTTATCAGCTTGCTATGATAATATTTGAGGAATTCAAAACATTATCAAAAGTATTTGCGTGGATATCATTATATTACGCAGCCCAAAATTTAGCCTTTTTAGTGGCAAAAGACACAATGTATATAAAGGCTTTGAATGTATAATCATGTCATGTACAGATGTCCATTTACTTCAACAATAATAAATATTTTCAAATCAAAAGAACCAGTCTGCAGCACTGCAAATGTCAGTCTTCAATGGGATACTATTGCAATATATTTTCCCTTTCCCAAGTATGCAAAACACAACCCAAAAATAGGACCAGTTAAGAGTTCTGAGCCTAGGGCATAAAAAATACAAACAGTATAAACAACGTTGAAATCCCAAGAAAAAATTAACTTGTGCAGTGCTCATTGAAGTAAAATATATGGTTAAACCATTAACCAAACTTACAAAATTGTTAGCCATTTGTTGGTTTATTTTCCCAAACAATAAATATTTTACCATAAATACCTAAATCATAATTCTGTTCAGAACAAAAAGGGAATATTAGGCGCCAAGGATTGTGAAATAAGCAACAGAAGCTTCACTTTAAGTTGCAGAAAATCGTAGATCATCTATAAATAATCTAACTGGCACATATTAGTGTCCTAAAATTTTATTTATCTCTGTAAAGATGAAGTTAGCTAGCAACTATGCAAAATAAATTCATAAAGGGGGAGAAAAATTACATCTTAAGTACCCATAATATCCTCATTCCCTCCAACTGTCTGCCCTAGCTTTCATCTTTTATTTTATATTAAATTTTTCAAATGAAGAGCTTTTTCAGACAAGTAAACCACAAGTACCAAATAAATGTTTTACATAGTCTTGTTTTTCATATATTCATTTCGGTTTGGCTTACATTACTACATACAATTACACAAAATCACATAGACTTCGAAGGTCATTGTTATACATCGATATAAAACGATGTGAAAGATGTAAACTATTATATTAAATATCGGAGAAGTTATCGTGACATACTACAAAGCTGTTATTTTGATAAATTAAAATAAATTTGATGGTTAAAGTTGAGGTTGAATGTATGTTTATTTGCATAAAGTACAGATTAATGTATCAGATAGCTACAGACATATATCAACAAAATTTAGGTAAGAATGAGTCAGATGCTAAAATGGTGTATGTTTACAACTATAAAACATTAATCATTGCATAAGATTTGTGTTTTGATCTTACAGAAAGATAAATATTCCAAAAGAATAGTACCATATATATGTGACATAGCAACTTCTAAGACTATATCAACCATTGTTTGTTAGAAAGAAACTGGGTCTACATCAACAATAAAAAAGAGACAAAATCTATGTATCAACATGGGTACTTTAGGCCAGTCTAATCTAGTGAAAATGTTACTTCGACTCAACTGCCCAATCTATTATAAGGCATATCAAACTCAAGACAATTAAGGTAGCTTTTGATAGAAAGGTTAGAACAAGATAGCATATAGCATATAGATTTTGTGCTGTGTTCGGTACGTCTTAAAAATTGAAGAGAATTGAACATAAGATCACTAAAAAGGTAGAAGCAAAGAGAACACATCAGAGTAGGACATTCCAATCCATTCTGTCTTCCCATCAAACACTACCTAAACTTTCTTCCCAAGCCCTCGAAACGTTAAAAGGAAAAACATGCAAAATGAAAGGCAAGAGTTTCTAGATAAACAATAAAACAGGCAGGTAGGCATTCACAAACAAAAGACCAAAACAAAACTCACTTCAAGCAATGCACGAATAGCCAATTTCACAGTCTCCTGCCCAGAGGTCTCCTTGTAATTCTTCTCCAGAAACTCCCTAATCGAATTCGAGTTTCGGCCGGTGGCGTTCGCCTTCCACGCGGAAAACGTGCCGGAAGGGTCCGTTTGGTACAGTGAGGGCGAGCCAGTGTAGGGATCAAACCCAACAATGAGGGTGGAAAGCCCAAAGGGGCGCACACCACCACTCTGCGTGTACTTCTGCTGAAGCCCCGCAATGTAACGGGTGATATATTCAACAGTCACGGGATCCTCCACGGTGAGCCTGTGACTCTGACACTCCACACGTGCCCGGTTTATGAGCACACGTGCGTCGGCCTTTAGCCCCGCACAGGCAAGCGCAATGTGATCATCAAGATTCACAATCTTCCTCACCGTCCTGCGAAACGACAGAGTCAATTAGGGAGTAAGCTAAGTCTACTTTGAAACGATACAGAGTCAATTAGGGAGTAAGCTAGGCCTAGTTTGAAACGGCGTCGTAGTCTCGATGATCCCTAATCGAAGGGAAAGGGATCTGAAAAAAGGGGAATTGGAAGAGAACCTGGAGTCTTGGAGCTTGGCGGTGGATTTCTTCTCGACGCCGAGGACGACGTTGTCGGTGCCTCGGACGCCGACGGCGGCGTTACCTTTGCGGACGGCTTCGAGGGCGTACTCGACCTGGAAGAGGTGGCCGTCGGGGGAGAAGACGGTGATTGCTCGATCGTACCTGGCCATTGTGCGTGCTTTGTTTTTGCTACTTCGTTTTACTTCTGAGTTGGGATTTGTAGCTCCCTCTGTTCCTCTCTATTCAAGCTTTTTCGCTTTGTTGAAGAGAGTGAAGAAGAAGAAAACGACCAAGGTACAGCTGCTTAGGCAACAAGACAAGTAGAGTAGTAACTTGTTGGACTCGCTTTGGGCCTAGCCTTCCAACCACAGACAGCTTCTTCCTGCACCTCCATAAAGTAACTTTGGCGAAAAGACAAAATTATCCTTCTGGGCACTGTTTATATTCATCAAACATGGTTGGTTACAAACTCAACTATCACTTTGTTAGTGAAATATTGCACGAAGGGAGTGGTTAAATAGTGTTTATAATTTTTTTTGCAATTATATAACTTTTATAGACTAAAAACATATTTGAAAGCTTTTTGTAGAGTTACAAGACAAAGAGAAAGACAACATTTTATAGTAGTTCATTTCAATCATGAAATATGTGTCCAAATTTTGATAAATAAACCAAGTTCTGCTAACTCTTGACAAAGTAAGTTCATTTCAATCATGAAATATGTGTCCAAATTTTGATAAATAAACCAAGTTCTGCTAACTCTTGACAAAGTATAAGTAGTATTCATCAACCATTTTTTATCTAGCCGAAATATCTCTTTTAGTGATTTCTTAAAAAAAAAAAACTCAAATATTTTTTTAATAGTAGTCTTTTCAAAATTTTACACTCTCCTGAAATGAAAGGTTGTCTAACAAATGGAAATATGATTACCCCATCGTAGTTTTCGGAGATTAAAATCTAACAAAATTAATGTGTGGAGATAATAGAATGTTGTATACATAATTGCATCTTAGAAAAACTCTCTCATAAAATCTTCATTTTCACATATATGTTAGCCTTTTGAAAACTAGCTAGCAGTCCTTCCATTACTCTTTCTTAGGTTTTGGTGAAGATAAAGAAACTAAGAGTTAACATATAAATCATCACTATTTTTATTATATTATTTAAATATATATATTTAATGTGTTTGATGATAATAAGAAATAATATATGTGAGTAGGATGAAAGATATACTCTTTTTTATTGTATTATTTAAATATACATTGTGTGTTTAATCAGAATTAATATATTATTATATTTAATGTGTTTAATAGTTATTAGGATCTATAAATAATTATTTCTAATTAATTATTTCAATTTTTTTTAAAGCCCAACATCTAAAAAAAATCCTACAATATTCATACTATTTATTAATTGAAATCGTGTCAGTTAGACACAATTTCAACATTAGCACCGAGATTGTCATACACAATTTCTTTTTTGCTTAAATAAAATTGTGCCAGCTGGCACGATTTCTTGATAATGAAGAAATCGTGCCAAGTTGACACCATTTATCCATTTTGGTAATAAAAAAGAATCTGCCAATTTAGACAATATTGGTGTGAATTGTAATCCTCTCCTCTCCTAAAAAAAACAAAAACACACAAACCAAGCTTTCTCTCTCTCACCCTCCATTCTCCATCTCTCCCCCTTATGTCTCAATTTTCTCTCCACACTTCATCTTTTTTTCAGAATATGATCAAGCCCTGCAGTAGGTGAGGAGTCTGGGGTCAGTTCTAACCGATTAGAATCTCAATTAGAGTAAGTAGTTCCTATTTACACTAAGGATCCTTTATTTTCTATTTTTTCTTAAGTTTTTGTTATCAGTATTAGTGGGAATAGTTGAGAAAAATGTTCCTCTCTACTTGATTATTATTACACTAAAAGTATGTGTTATTTGGATAACTTGTTTTATATCTCTAAAGTTTGGATTGGTGTCATAGTCTGATTGGAGGAATTGATTTAGAGGTCATCGTTTAAGGTAAAGAAAGTTAGTTTTAAGTTTTTCAATAGTAACTTATGTTAAAAGCTTTCATTGTGATGAATTTTAGTTCTAAGTTTCAATTTCTATTACAGATGTGTCTTATAATGAGATTGGTTGATTATATATCTAATATGAAATGTGATATTGATAACTTGATAGGAAAGAACTGTTTTTGAACATTGTGAATTGTTGGATTGATATGGTTGTGTATGATGAAATTGAAATTATATGTCTAATATTTGAGTTATAGAGTTATATCTAATCATTTTGGTTGAAATGAAACCTGTGTACTGGGAGTTGAAAGAAAATCAATACCAAGGTTATATATGTCTCTATATGCTTCATTATGATTGAATTTATGTGTTATATGTGATGACTAAATTATAGACATATATGTAATCATTATGGTTGAAATGAAACCAGTGTACTGGAGGTTGAAATGAGATCAAGGTACATGGTTACATATGCATCTACATGCTTCAATATGATTGAATTGATGTGTTATGTGTGATGATTGAGTTATAGGCTCATATGTAATCATTTTGGTTGAAATGAAACCAATGTACTGGGGTTTAAAAGGAAATCAAGGTATTATGGTTACATATGCACCTATAAGCTTCAAAATGGTTGAAATGATATGATTATTGTTATGACTGAATGAGGAGTTCATATACAATCATTTTGATTGAAATGAGATCAGAGTAATGGGGATTGAAAGGAAATCAAGATACGATGATTACAAATGGATCACTGTGAAGTCAATATTAGAATAGAGTATACAAGATTGTGATTGAATGATAAACTAATTTGTATTTGACTGGGGAGTCGATATTTAAATTCTTAAATCTAATCACTTCAATTTCTTTTACTTTTACAAGCTGAAAACATTATTTCACTAGCTTACCCTTGCTTGTCTTGTTGTGTTGTGAACTTTTTTTGATGACTGTACTATGTAAACGAACAGGTGTAGATGTAGGTTTTGAAGCACCTTAAGGAGTGTATGTCCTTAATCTGGTCTTTCTTTTGTTTTGTATACAATTGTATATATGTTTGATGTGTTTAAAGACTTTATGACCTTAAGCTAATCTTTCTTTTGTTATGTATATAATTGTACATAAGTTTTATGTAGTACTTTGAACCTTGAATGCATGTTAACACTTGGTAGTAGATAAAAGTTCGTTATTTTGAGAAATCATTTTATGATGCTTTTGTTTAAGTAGGAAATCTCATTCAAGCGAATTATGCAGAAAAATTCACTCTACAAATCTAGCCTGAGCGAACTCTTTGAAAAAAGAAAAAACAGGTGCTCTTGGGTCTATTTTCACCTAAGCGAAGAGAATTTCGCTCAAGCGAGGTTCATTCTTGCTCAATCGAAAAAATTTTCACTCAAGCAAGGTCCATTCTCACTCAAACTAAAAATTTTCGCTGAAGTTAATTTTTCTTTCTTTCTTCTTTTCTGCTTTTCTTTATTCTTTTATTTTTTATTTATTAATTGTTTTGTAGTCTGATTTTATTTTTTATTTATTAATTGTTTTGTAGTCTGAAATTATATTTCAGTTTGTCATAATATTTTTCTATTAGAGTTGGATGAATTACACCATTATGAGAAAAACCAAAAGTAAACATCATGCATTAAATATATTTAATACATTTCTTCAACTTGCTTGATAAAATAAAGCATTTTGCTCATGTAGCTTCTAATGTGTCGTAAGTAACATGTATTTGGCTGGCACAATAAAGTTGACGTGTAGAAAGATAGTCCTTACTTCGTTCACTCACATAATACACTTAAAAGAATAATTTTCAATAAAACAAATATCATTAAATATTTAAATCTTAATTATGAGTATCCTTGCAAGATATTTCATCTAAGTAACCTTTAATCAACGTTTCGTCGCAAGTTGTCAAATATGTTTATTTGTTTGTTATCACTCCAAATAAGGATTTATGACCATCTTCAATCTAATATACCTTTATGATCATGTTACAAATCACATTTGATAACATTAAAATTATATTTTTCAAGCAGAAAACCAAAGTAACTTTAAGTTAAAAAATTACATAATTGTACAAATCATTCTTATAATGGATTAATTCAAGCTTTCTTCTTCAATTATTGCTCTCAACAGAAGTCTTCCAGACGCCAGGCTTGTCTACCTTGAGAACTATAGTGAATACAGTGTACTTCAAAGCTCATAGTTCAGCTTTTATATCTGACAAACAAATAGGTATATAAATAAGGTAATATACGGACAAAATGTTCTTTCTTGTACAAAATGCTGTCACATGCACATAGAATTCGGCCTTCTCTGTATAGTTAAAGAAACAAAGAGTAACAAGTTTGAGTCCTTTGCTGTACAAATGAGTTAATTCAGGAAAATTGGATTACGTTTCTGGAACTCTTATGTTAACCCATGCTTCTTGATGTTAATATCTGGTAAACTCGTATACATTTCTAGGATGTCTAAGACAAGACAACCCTTATCAGCATCATTAGAGTGTCAAAAGTCAGAATGTCCTTCTTGTGAGTGAAAGAATGGTGGACTCCATCAGTTTGAAGTCAATAGGCTTTGTTAAATAAGCATCCATGCCAACCTCTAGGCACTTGGCTTCATCACATGACATTGCATGGGCTGTAAGAGCAACAATTGGAATGTGCAAGCCAGTTCCCACTTCTGATTTCCTGATTGCTTTTGTTGCCTCATAGCCATCCATCTTTGGCATCTGTTTTATGTTACAAAAAGAGAAGGAATTGGAACATGAAAGCCAAAATACATCATGGCATTGACCTTTTGTAGAAAAGAACTATTTTACATATTTCTTTACCACTTTTTCTGTGAGTTGCATTTTATGATGGTAATTGCTTATGTTTTTATCCTAGGTCTATATTATTTAAATTGAAGCATTGTTAATATTAATATACTTCTCCTAGTTCATACCTGACAATCCATTAGGATCAAGTCATATGGAGGGCAACTGAGAATCTCAGTTTGAGATGATCTTGTGTTTCTTTCCTTCAGGATAGACTCCCTTCTACAATCTACAACACCAGGCGTGCTATTCAGAGCATCCACTGCTTGTTGTCCATCCCCTACGGCTACAACAATGGCTCCCATTTTTTCAAGCATTATGGTTGCAACCCTTTGAATTACTGGTGTATCTTCTGCAAGCAATATCCTCAGACCTTCAAGAGATTTCTTCCCACTCACTGTTCTGCTTGAGCTACTTGCCTTTCGTGTTTCACCATATTCTGAATCTTCACCTTGTTTAGTGGAGGATGATATTGGTGTGTCATTCGCAGTGACAGAGTTGAGGCTGCTCTGACGTAATTCTTCCTTCCAAGGATTATTATCTTCCATATATCCATTTGCTAATCCGACCAAGTTATTTATCTGGTGTTGTGATGATGATTCAGATCTCACTACCTTCTCCCTTTGTTTATCTCCACCTTCACGAACAGGATTAGAACCTCCCGTTTCAGATATGTCAGAACCATCTGAGCTTGCAACATCACATTGAGTATAATCAATCTCAAAACTCTCATGCAAATGACCCTCTTTCACTGTAGCTCTTGGAGTAGTCATAGTTTTCTTTTGTAGCTCATCACTTCTTTCCTTTGTAATGGTTTCCAAAATATGAAGCATTTTTGTTTTGTAGAGGGGTTTGTTCACTGTCAGTGTATGTCCTTTCTTGCAAAGCTCCATCTTTATGGTATTGGAGGAGTCATGCTGTAGTATCCACACGAATTTTGCTCTCCCAAAGTATTTGTGGAGGAAATTAAGCTGTTCCTTCCATATATCAGTGCTCAAGTCAAGTAGACCAATGTCAACAGCAATGACAAAAACTGGGTTCTTCAATTCCTGTATGCTCAGTAGTTTCGACTTTAAATTTTCATGCACTGAATAATTTGCATCAAAACCATTATTATGATCTGAACTTCTAGCATGAAAGAGTACCCTAAGAATTTGTGTTAATCCATTCCATTCTGAGGCCTCCATAGATACTACCCCATTTTTCTGTAACCACTTAGATGTAACAGATCGACCCATAATGCCATGTAGTGCAAGAAGTACCTGCATTGACACATTTTGTTTCAAGTCCTGCTTATTATCTTTGTAGTCACTCAAAGCCAAGGTGATTCTACTCACCACTAAGCCTTTGTTAGCAAAATCTACTTGACAATGTTGTTCTGTGGCATCCAGAGGTGCACTCAGACGCAAGTATAATCGCATCAGTGTTCCTGGGCCCTCCTTTTTGACAACCTTGATTTCTCCTCCCATCTTGTTAACCTACCACCACAGATTAATTGAGATAAAATGAAAATACATGCAACTAATGAGACTTGTGTCATTTTAGAAGAGAAAGAGCAAATGCAAGTGAATTTATAGATCTTGAGATGAAAACCCTTCTCAACTAAACTAAGAACATGGAATTGATATAAGTTTCACCAATTTGTGTGATGTGATTACATGTTTGGGCCGGTAGAGATGGACATCTTCTGACTTTCATCAAGAACATGCATTATAAATGGTAATTGTTCTTGACTTGATTGAAAATTTACATATTAAGGTCTTCTTGACTTTCCCTAAAAATAAAGGTCTTCTTCACTAGTTGATGTTTACATAATAAGGTCTTACTCACCAAGGTTCTGACGATGCAAAGACCAAGACCCGTGCCTCCATGCCTGAAACGAGTAAAGGTTCCTGAATCTTCAGTGAGTAACATTTAAAAGTTCTGGAGTTGAAGTCTTAAATTATTGCTGGATATATGTTCAAATTAATTTGAACGTTCAATGGCAACCTAATATGACTGAGATAATGAGGCTATGCTAATATGCTAGCGAAAAAGTAATTTCTAGCAGATTTATATCTTGTCTTTGCTAAAAATTCAAGTCACTTACAGTCTAGTAGTTGATGGATCGGCTTGCTCAAAGCTTTCAAACACGGATTCCCATTTACTTGGATCAATACCTATGAAGGGGATGAACGTGAATATGAGATTGCCATATACATGTCAAAAAAAAAAAACCATAGCCTGAAAACTTATTTCTTTTGCCACAAAAGCGATGGTTTTCACTACTATTTTTCCAGTTTGAAACATACCACAGCCTGTGTCATCAACTTCAAACCAAAGTACTATTTTGTTATCTCTATTGGAAGTCCTCTTTGCATGGTTTTCATGTTGTTTTGCTCTGTTCTTCTGTGAACACCGTGATTTCTTTTGCTCTAGTGGAAAATTTGTATCATCACTGCAAGCATTTGGGTTTTCACACCATCCTCTCAGAATAATGTGACCGGCTGTAATTCATTTGAAAAAGTTAAGATTTGTCTTCTGAGTTTCAGTGCTTCATTGATACATAGTAATTGAACCATTTCTTAAATCTTTGAAATTCTTATAAACATGTTAATGACTGATGGTTGCAAACAGCGGATTATTGGGATAAAAATATTTTGAATATATCGATATTGATTAGGAGAAAATATCTTTAAAATCTTTCTATTTATTTAGCATATTTTTAGTCCATAATATGAACACAAGATCTTTTCTAAACCACTGCTGTATTGAAACTTTATATAAGAAAAAGGTTTGACTTACATAGAGTAAACTTAATGGAGTTGTTGATCAAATTTGCAAAAATTTGAATTACCCTAGCAGAATCACCTCGAACTAGCTTTGGCATATCATCTGCAACAAACTAACTATGCATCAGACACTCCTTGTGAGATTTCTTATATCATGCTTTTCAGTAAAATTAAACTCTTAATCACACAAATAAGATACATACCAGACAAGTCTAGAACAGTCTCTACATTGTGGTTAATGCACTGTACAGAAAACATATCTACAAGCCCTTCAAGTTCCCGTCCCAAGTCAAATTCTGCATCTTCTAGGACCAATTTTCCAGATTCCACCTATTTTCTATAAATTATTAGAAGTCTTTTTTTGAATGAATGCAGCTTTGCAGCAATGGTAAAAGAATTTTGCATTATAATTCATTTCAGTAGTTGTTGTAAGTGTGGGATTAAATGTTCTTGAACAAAATGCTTATTATTAGTAGTGTATACCTTGCTTAGGTCCAGGATGTTATTAAGTAGACGAAGCAGGGCAGTTGAACATTTTCTTATTTGAGTGACTGTTGCACATTGCTCATTCGTGAGACGGTCATCAGATATAAGAATGTCGAGTAACCCGATTACTGCTGCCATTGGTGTCCTCAATTCATGACTGTAATGCATCCAAGAAAAAGCGATTTAAGCACATTTGTGAACACACAAAAGGAAGGATTTTCTCATACATGTGAACCAAATGGCACAGGCTGGTAATCTAGGTCATAGGCATGTTATTAATTCTCTTTGATGGAAATGAACATGTATCTTTATTTAGAGTAGTGTACAGGGTATTTATATTATCTTGTTTATTGAGTCATGTGAACATAGTTTCAAACAACCGTGAGGTTTGCAAATTCATATATGTTTAATGTATATGTCTCTGTCTTCTTCAAACGCCTACCATATTTTTTTATGTTCTCTAAATTAAATAAGTTGAATCATAAGTGGGATAAATCACTTGACATATAGGTGTTCGATAAGAACAAAATAGACACCTGAGACTTAAGATGTTCGCTCTCTGTTTCATATGATTTCAGATAATTAAATTTGTTTAAATTCACACTGGACTTTGAAAAAACCAACCTCATATTTGCAAGAAATTGACTTTTATAGTTGCTTGATGCCTCTGCCTTCCTTCTTGCTTCCAGGTGGCTGATCAGTTCTGCTCTTAGTTTCATTTCCTTTGACACTCCATTTGTCAGTATCAAAATGCAAACACATCCAATGACAATAATACACAATGATGCAGATATAAGAATAACCAATGTTTTGAAGGCTCTTTCATCTGCCTGCCCCATGATATGCTTTCTAGGAATGATGATTACACCCACCTGCACAAAGTTTAAGACAGGAACTTGTAAGCAAGCAACGGTAGTAATAAAATAAATAGCAGCAGAAAATTTTGGTTGAATTTATATTTAGCAGAAATTGCACTACTTGATCATCTATGGATCATTGTAAGATCTCAAAACAAATGTTAAGATCAGACAAAAAGAAGATGTGCAGTGTCTTAAAATGTACCAGAGGAAGTCTCTTCAAGTTCAGGAAGAATGAGTCGATGTAATATTGCTGGGGACCTAGCCTGACATTCTCTACATGAAGTTCATGACTTTGAGGGAAATTGTTGCCATATGTTTTCTGCAGCCACTGAGCTCCCTCTCTTATTACTTCATTTTCACAGTCAACGGCCATCTTGAGCTTAGGAGGCTTTGTAGAATTTGACAGTAGAGGTGCATTTGTGGAAGTTGCAAGTAAGTAACCCTCTTGGGAGGTCAAATACATGTGACCACTGTGCAACTCAACTAGCTCTTTCATGAGCTGCCCCACACTATAAAGTGCAGTTGTGACACCCACAACTGCCACAATGCTTTTATTTGAGGAGTCCCACACCGGCAATGCCGCAGAAAGCAATGGTGAATCTGTAAACTTGCTGACAGCAACATGCCATGAAGCTACACCATCAGGTACTTGGGAGAGGCCTGCTATATTGATGGAGTCTTCTGGTGCAATTGGCATTACTTTTCCAATCTTCTCTCCACTGACCGGATCAAGCGGTTCCCTATACCAAATTGCAGACTTGTTTCCGTGAATGTCTTTATCATTCCAAACTTCGTTCGATGAAATTGAATTGATCTCATTGTGGCCACTGGCAGCCATGGAGTAATTTGCAAGACCAGAATAAATGTAAAAGGTGTTGTTTTCCTTCAGGTCTCTATGGAATGCTTGGACAAATCCATTCTTGTATTTGACAGTTATTGAATTGAGAGCTTTTTTACTGGCAAACAGTGCCCACGTCACAGCTCTCATCGCATCATACATCTGGCAAGAGTTGGAACATACTCAAACTTGTAAGTGAAAACGGAATCAAACATGAGAATAGCATAGCAGGAGTATAAATAATGAAATAAATGAAGAGTTAATTGAACCTCAACTTGGTCTGCTTGAGTGGCAAGGTTGGTGGTGTGGCTTCTGATCACGTACTGAGACAGCTTAACCTGAGCAGTGGTAATTTCAGCAGTAGAATTCAAAATGTTCCACATCCTCAAGATGGGGCGTTGCAGAAGTTCATAACGCAGGTCATATGCCAAGCTGTTAAGAGATTTTGTTGTATAAATCTTTGTGAAATGCCATGTGAGGAAAGTGAGCAGACCAATCAAGATGGCTAGCATGGCCTGGAGAAAGCAAGATAACAATATCTTAGTCCAACAAATTGTGACTTCAATCATCAAAATCATAGTAACACAAAGGGTCTAATCTTTCAACTACAATAGTCACTTCTACAACACTCAGTCAGAGACAAAAATCCTAATCATATAGAGAAACATTAACTGACCATGATTGCCAAACGAACCACAAAGACACTGTAGTAGGATGAGAGACATTGAGTGCTGGCATACTGGAATTCTTCCTTTTCCACATCCCTGTGGAAAATCCTTCTGCCGGTTGGCGTGGTGCTTTTTTTCCAATAATTGGCAAAACTCAAACTCTGTAATCTATCAAAAACGTATCTGCACTTGGCACCCATTGGTTACCTTGAACCAGGTGACCATACAGAAGTTTCAGAAGAAGTTTGGTCTTTGTCTTGGGTCACATAAGATCACTGGTGTTATTTGTAGCAACTATGAGCATATAAAGTAGCAGTTCAATTAAACTGTGTTATTTGAAGCAACTATGGCCAATTTTGATTGGATAACACCTCGTTATTTTAAGTTCTCAACCTATCTATGCTAAGATTGCGTACATCTATACTTCCTATAGACTCTCCTAGGTGGAAGTCCTGTCACCCTTTTAACACTTCTTTAATACTATCTGTCGTAAAAGGGATACAAAATTTAATATACTAGTTGCTAATTTATATTTTGTGAGAAATTTATCTCCCATAATTACGATACATTAATTACAAGGACTAAGATTATATTTTAGGTAATAAAATGTAATAAGAAAAAACAAAGAGTATGAAAAATATGTGTTTAAAAGAAACAGTTGTTGAAACATGATTGGTCCTTTGAATTATGCTAGTTGTACTTGGATGTTGTGGTAGTGTGAGTAAAAGGGTGAGGGGGGATGTGATTTGTTTATTCCTTATGCTTTCCTTATCCATATTTATGCCACATTTGCCACTTCCTAAGGCTTGGCCCAATTGGACCGTTGGCGCAATTTGAACCATAAATGTTGCATTACATTACATGGGAACAAAGGGAAGAACCACGGCCGAGGAACATCCTCGTGTCGTGTCTGGGTTTGGATACCATGAATCGGGTGCAGTGGGGCCCACACTCTCTTTTCACTTCAGTCATCAACCTTTCTCCCGGAACTAGTGTAAGGGTCAACGAATCCCAATTATTTTTTTTTCTTTTTTATTTCTAATTCATTATTCTGGTTGAAAAGTTAAGTGGCCTCCAGCCAGCAAGAACATTTAAAATTAAATGTTTTTGTTTATAATAAAAAATATATTTTATAAGTTTTAATTAATTATTATGTTGTTATTGAGATTTTAATCAATATTATTTAATTTTTAAAATTTATATTTTTCTCAATCAATTTCAAATAGATATTAGCGGTAATTTTTGTTTAAAATTATGGACATTTTAATTAAATTCTTGTATTGATAAATTAGAGGACCTTATAATTAATCCGTTAAATAAGTTAAATTCTCTTGATAAGAGATCAAACTACTTAATGATAGATCGTCACCAACCATGAACTGGATTAAGCCAAAAGACTTTTAAAAGAAGAGGTGTTATTTTACTTCTAAATGTCATACTATATATGATATTCTTGTGCTCCACTTTAACTGTTATTGGAAAAACATAGAATACATTTTTTTATACGAACAGGAACAAAGAAAAAAAATTCATACCAAATTATTTTTTGCGTGATAAGGTAAATAGTACAAAACATCCTAATGAATGTTTATTTTAATTTTAGTCATTCAATGTCATTTGCATATTTAAATTTGGTCTACAAACAGTGAATTATTTATAATCTGAACAAGGCATTTTCAGTTTTAGGTGGTTGGTTGGTCCATTAACACATGCCTTTGGATGTGTCTGTGTCGGTTTTACAGTAGAAGCTTTTGGGTGGCAAATCAAACACAAAAATCAGAAGAACAACTACAATTCTACTAGCCTAATATGTCTTGCCTATTCAAAGCATAAAATATGGTAAAAAAATAAAAGAAAGGTGCAAAACCACATAATAGCCAAAGCACAAAAGTTTGCATTTTCTTGATACTTCTATATCTTCTACAAAAAGTTAGAAGAAAATTATTGAGAGTTTAATGTCAATATGGCTCACAATTATTGTGCATGTAATACTTTTCTTTTTCTTTTACATCTTTCATTCATTGAAGTGTTATCACTCAAGAATTAGATTTCATCTGAAAAAAAAAAAACTACTCTATTAAATTGAAATTATCATAGCTTAAATATTATAATAAGTTTCTTTTCTATTTAATGTGGGATTCATAGTACATAACTAAATATACAGGTCTTATAAATAATATTAATGAGACTTATTGATGAATATTTATCTTTTGTTCAAAACCTATTGACTTTCATTGGTAGAGTCCTAACTCTTATCACGTACTAAAAAGAGTTTTTTCCTCTTCTTATTACGCTTTTTTACATCTTCATTAAATTATTGATTAAAATTTGCCCAAGAATTAAGAGACCAATATTTAAAATGAATGAATTAATAATAAAAATATTATGTAAGAAGTATTTTAGAATGATACAAATAATTTAATAATACAATCATTTTTAAAATATGCTATATGGAACATTTCGGAAATGATTTTATTACGAAAATAATCAAAATACAGTCAAATATGGAATTAAATATGCAATGTTCGTTTAATTGAGAAAATAATTTAAATCAATGATTCACAAGAGGGATGATCATTTGTATAACTTTTAATAAAAAGAAGGACCAAACCAACTTGAAATTGCCATCTCTAGCCAATAATGTAGCTTCCAAATATTTGTAATGCTATTTAAATATTATGAAACTTTTTCACATTTAATCTGATCATATAGAAAAACACACTTATATCTTCTTTTATGTTTATGGTTTCTAACAACCTTATAGATAATTTTTTTTTTCAGTTTTGATTTTAATACTATTTTTACATTTATATTATTTTCTGACATCCGTTAATTTTAAGTGATAATCTTTTTTAAGTGACACATTTGATCTCCCACCAAATTTATACATTTTTAAATTGGTAATGACTTTTTTTTTTTCTCATAAACTTTTTATTTATGTTTTCATAGTTTATTGATATTCTTTAAATAATAAATTAGTTCTTAACATCCTTTAAATAATGAATTGTATATATGTAATTGTTTAAAGAAAAAAAATAAAAAACAATCTAATGCAAACAATATTTTTTTTTTCTTTGGAGTTAGAGTTTTCATATTCTTTTTCTCCATATTTCTAGTTAACTATTTAATAGGGAAACATGTGATGTCCAAATATATTTATGTAAATATTTATATTAAAAAAAATTTATAATAGATGATCTACTATTTATTTAATATCTTTGTTTTCAAGTGTGCCAGATGCAGAATTCGTATAGTGAATAAGTCTTTTAATTGTTCTTTGTACATTCTTAATGATATACAATATAAATCTCTATTAAATCCATTTGAGTAATTGATCTTCTCATTAAAACAATTTCTTAAGTTAAATCATTTTCATACAATAAAAGTATCATAATTAATCATTGATGTATTAAATAGATTATTTTAGATGAAAAATATTAAATTTTTTATCCATATCAAATTGAAAATTCTATGTCTTCTTTGAAAGAGATTAAAGTTAGAAGATAGTCACATTTAGTCTAATAAGTGTTATTTCTAGATTAAAAAAAATTATTAGATTAAAGATTAAGAAGTTACATATATTATTTATTTTTTGTGAGTTATGCTTTTTTTTTCGTTCACGCAATGTTTAATTTCTTTAAATGCATTTATTATGGTTTTATGGTTGACTATTTAGAAAAGTATCATTTAGACTTCTTCACATCTTCAAATATTGTAGAAGTGACACATAGGTGGTATAGAAGATAGGGTTGTGATATTTAGAAAATGGTTCAAAGGATATGTTTTGAGAAAATAGTAAACTTAATCAATCTTTCTTTATATGCTTGTACATATTTTGTTTTTAAGATATAAGTCTCTTTGAATATTGATTTGATTTTGTTTGAGAGGATAGTTTCATCTATTTGTTGTTTTAAGCTTTGATCATTGCATATTTTATAATAACTGTGTTTTAATATGTTTCTTTTAATTGATAAATTGGATGTGCTTTTAAGTTTAGACAATTTATTTAGTTAATTCATTCTTCATTAAATGTTTTTTAAAATTTAACATGTTAAATGTGTAATTTTGAAAACTAAATCTTTTCATGATATTCAAAGTTAGTTTGTACAACTCGGTATGAATTATGCTTTTATAAGTTGACGATATGAATAATTTTGTGTGATCATAAAACAATTATCAATTAGGGATATATATATATATATATATATATATATATATATATGTATATAACTCAGTGTGACAATATATTAATTAAGGTTATATCAATATATGACTTTCTTATGATATTTCAGTGACATCTTACTTAATTGGTAGTATTTCACTTGTGTTAATAGTTAATTTAGTAATCAGATTGATAGTTTCTTCTCTAGGGTTATTAAAGGAAATATAAAATATCCTTTACAATGGGATCAACCATGTGGAATCTACATATTTCCTGACATCTTCCATAATCAAGCAAGCAAACTTTTATTCACTGTATTATTGTGAGAACCTTATCTAAGTAACTATTTGTAAGATTAGCCAACTCAATACAATAATAAAGATAGATAATTTCGATAAAGAAATTATAGATCTTTAATCTACAAACTTATCTATAAGCTTAAAAAGTAACCAATTATAATAGGAGTTTTAAACATGAGAGGAAAAAAAAATATTAATATTAAATATTCTAGTTTAAGGGTTTCCATTTTTTAACTAGGATAAGTACATATTAAAGCACGACTTCATGGGACGTTTACGATAAGATTCTCTTGTAACCATTAATTAAACTTGAAAGGGATCTAGCTAATACCTAATAGTGCATGGATAAATGAGCTAAACTCGTTTAATTAAGAATAGGAAAGAAAGAATCTCTATACCTTTTAAAAACTAAAATAAAATAAAAAGAGTGAGAATGATAGTTAAATAGATAATTGGTAATTTGTGTTGTGGTGGTTGCGGAAGAATGTAAGTGATTTAAAGAGTATGAATAAGGTTCGAGAAAAAAAAATGATAATTATGCAACTAAAATAAGATATATAAAATATGTACATGAAAATAATAATATCTTCTTTATATATTCGTATAAATATATAAATTTGAATATATATATATATATATAAGTAATATAAAATTAAAATTAAGATATATTGTATTATCGTTATTATTCAATAACAAATTGTTATGGATGTAAATTTATTGACTTCATTTTTAGAGTCATAATTAGAATAATTGGTTGTTAGATAAGTTTTTACATTCATAGTAATATATAAAAAAATTAAACTTCAAATATAATATTCTTAAACCATGATATATGACAAATATTATTTCCTTTAAATTAAATATTCTATAATTAAAATATGTTCTTTAAAATTGTAAATATAACACCAAGATTTAAATGACCTGAATGTAACTTCAAAATATGTTACGTGTAATTTCTAAAACCTGATAAATGCCCTTGTCGCAAAGGATAATCCCATAATAAAGTAGAGAACACAAGTTTTGAAACTATTGTTTACAAATGTGAAGCAAAAAAGAGCAAACATGTGTATTCTATTTTTTTGTGTTAATAGTAGCTGGTAACCAAAACATGATGTAACTCTTATCACAATATAAAATCACACGAGATAACCACAAGAAGAAATTTTAGCTGATACAATGTGAGAACAGAAACCACAAATTTAGTCTTCCAGAACACACCTTTGTGCTCCAACTCACTATTCCATACAAACCCTTTTAGTAGTGTTCGTACAGAACTTGGAAATATAATATGAATTGAAGCACTACCTAAGATTAGGGTTATGATCTTTAATGGTTTATAGTGGGAAAAAACTGAACTGCTTGATGACACCCTCCATAGTATTCCATTTCCATTGCATAGACAAAAAGAGAACATATCAAGAACCAAATCATCAAGATCATACATAATTACTATTGCCATTATACTACAAACAAGTTGTGCACATTTAAATTTTTTACATGCTCAAAACTATTCTACTTGCAATTCTTTGTTCCCTCAAATAGTTCCCTGATTGTGATAATGTGGTTCTCAACTTGTGTCCTTCTTCTGTATTTTACAAAAGAGACAAATGAAGTTGTGGCCAATTAATGGAATAGTTGGAAGTTAGGACAATGACGTGTACATATAATGAAGGCATTTTTCCAAGTTGGTGTTATAGTCTTTAATTTACTATTACTAATACACAAACATATTGGGAGTAAGGGAGGAAGCAAATGAAAGATATGCAGAATCTTTTGGTCACTAAGGGTGTGGACAAAGGTGTCACATTCAAATCAAATTTTGAGCTTCCATTCCTTCTTTGAATGCAGATACCAATTGTTTGGTGGCATGGGAATTACATTCCTAAGGTCCAGTGAGAGGTGCAAATTTTAGGTGCGAGGATTTTGGGAATCCCTTTGGGAGGAAATTGAAATTTATTTTGCTTATGAGCAGTGAAAAAAAGAATAATCTGTTTTTTACTCTTGGACACCTTTGATAACAATCATAGATTTAAATGACAGGGTTGCATTACTAGTGCTAGAGACTATTTCTGATTATTACAGTAAAATTATTATGCGATTTCAATGAATATCAAAAATAAAGATTAATTGAGATTGAAGTCTTTTACAAAATTTATTATTTTTAGTTGAGTTGTTACTAAAATAATTTATTTTAAGTACTCAAAATTTATCTTACTCAATTGAGTCTTTGTATTTTAGTTTAATTTATTTTGTATCATCATTATTTATTTGTTTTTATGTAAAAAAATATAAAAAAATACTTAATTTTTAAATCATTTAGAGATCTAAGTATTTTGAATTAAATTTATTAAAATTTTCATTTTATTAATTATTCAAAATCATTATACACTAGTATAGAAAAAACACATTCTACGATAGAATAGGATGTCGGTTAAAATGGAATTGATGTAAATAAAAATACAGTGACATTTTTGTAAATATTAGAAAAGATATTACATCAGTTCCCCCTCAATCGATGTAATATACATCATACTACATTGGTTCACACTAGTAACTGATGTAGAAAAGAATGAAAAGAAAATTATTCAAAAATAAATTTGGCACTGCAAATATTACATCGTTCGAGAGGCATAACCGATGTAATAGAGGATATATACTACACCGGTTGAGCCTTGGAACTGATGTAGTATGTTGGACGAGGTGCGCTTGACGAAAACTGGATAACAATTGGAGAAAATTTAAGGAATATTACATCAGTTATTTCAATAATCGATGTAATAGGGGTGATATTACATCAGTTATTTACATCGGTTATTGAAATAACCGATGTAATATCTTTTCTTTTAACCTCTCTTCGCTTCCCTTTCCCCTTTCACTAGCTTGTGTTCGCATTTCCTTCCTCAAACTTTTGTGTGTTCATTCACTCTATTTCTGTGCTCAAAGTTGTTTCACGTGCCTTCATTGACTATATTCACTTCACTTCCTCCATTGCATTCACGGTTTCGCGTGGTGCCTTTTTCTCTTCTCACTGGTTTTTATTTATATTTCACATTGTGTCGCTTTCTCTTCTCATTGGTTTTCATTTGCATCTTTGTGTGTTTTGCTAGGGTTCATTTGGTTCCATTTTTGGCTTCTTCCACGCACGTTTGGCATGCCTTTCTCCGCCGTCGTGAATGTTTGGTTTGACACCTATTGCCGCTTCTCTTTCAAGAAAATAATTTTGTAAAATTCATTAAAAATACTTAGAAATTTATTTTATACCCAAATTTTTTATCAGCAATTTAATTTAGTGTATATTTGATAGTAGAGTTCTTACATTGTATAGATTTATCATAGATTTAGGGTTTCAAAAATTTAGGGTGAAAAAACTTGAAACGACCATAACTTTTGATAGAGATCTCGAATTGAGACGCTTCAAAAATGAAAGTTGCTCGAAATGGCATAACGAAACTCGTAGGCAATTGTCGAAGGGGATGTGAAATCCAAAATTTGTTCGGTATTTCATCGTTTATTATTTTTTTTTTATTTTTTAGTATTTTTCACACATCTTTTCTTTCTATTTCACCTGTCTATACTTATAAAAAAATTCTAGAAATTATTGTGGTGTTTCCTTGTATGGATTAGAGATTTATCAAAGAATTCTGGATTGGTTTTAAAGAATAGAGATATTATATCGATTGTGGGCTCTCAACTGATGTAATAGGATAGATACTACATCGGTTGAGAGCCACAATCGATGTAGTATCTCTTCCTAATATCTCTTAGGATTGGTATTTTATGTTGGTGATTTATTTATTAACCGATGTAGTATATACACATATTATATCGGTTATAAAACTAATGTGACTTTCTACATCGTCTGCATCTACATCGATTTTGAAACTGATGTAAAATATCCTCCATAACCGATGTAGAAAATTTTTTTACTACTAGAAATATTTTAAAATTTAATATTAATTATTAATTAAAAATAGTCATGTACCTTAATTAACAAGTAAAATTTAATTAAAAAAATCTAAATATGTTAGCCACTAGATAGAAAAATTGTTTTAATAGATACTCAATTAAAAATACTTAAATTTATAAAAAATAAAATTTAATTAAGTTGTTTTTTAATTTGTATATTCATGTTATAATACTTAACAATGATGATCAGAAGTATCAGTTGTATTCTTTCAATTGACAAAAAAAAAAAAAAAAATTTTTATTTTTTAAATAAAAAAAAAAAAAAAAAAAAGATATGAATTTAATTAAAAAAATATAAATTTTTTGAATACTAAATAAATATAAATATTTTTAATAAAGATTTAATTGAAAATGTAAGTTTATAAAATAGTTAAAACTTAATTAACCATAAAAAATAATTATACAATCATTTCAAATATTTGATATATATTTATTATTAAATGATTGAATAAATTTCTTGTTTCCTTTTTAAGATTTTGTATCGTTTTATCATGAGTTCAACCTATAACTAACTATACTTATTCCACGACCAACATTTAGAATAGAAGATTAAAGTTTGAATTTAAAAAAAGGTTACAAAAGCTATTTAGAACCTGATAACTATGCTGAAAAAAAAAAAAAAAAAA
>Ga0209700_101457_pt1 | contig 49159 bp, 36 predicted proteins | sample SiratroredBW_FD_187528 | JGI IMG/M metagenome (GOLD analysis project Ga0209700, IMG submission 187528) | Root nodule microbial communities of legume samples collected from California, USA - Siratro red BW (SPAdes) (version 2) | ecosystem: Host-associated > Plants > Roots > Nodule | place: USA...
CACAGGCTAATACCTATAGCCCTCAACAATACACAGATTTGCAGTTTTACAAAGTTACAGTTCAAACATTCAAATCTTGATACAAACAGGATCAAGACAGCTAAAGAAAAACTCCCTGATTGATGCGCAGAAGAGGCCTTGCACGGTGTTGAAGAATTCCAGTCGCACAGCTGGTCAAGATCAATCTTCAACAAAAAGACCCAATCTGGTTTTTCTCAAGAATTTTCAAAAACAGAACTCAATTTTCTCACTGGTTTCTTGCTGGATTTTTCTCACTGTTTTCTTTCTACGTTTTCTCAATTCTATTTGTGATATCTGTAAGTTGTGGCGCATTTTAGAAGTAACACAGTTTTTATAGGAGAAGAGGCGCCAATTCAGTTTTTCCGAAAACAGTTATTTCAGTTACGTCAGGAGTCGAATAAACTGATTCGACTTGACTTGAAATCAATTTATATTTCATCAGTGTTTCATTTTTCCAAAACTGATTTTTACCCAAAGTTAAAACCTTAATTTTATTTGATTGAATCACTTTGACCATGTGTTACTGAATTTCTCCATAGATGTGCATAGGTTCTCTTTCACGGCCAATCATACTCACTCACACTAAGACACAACCTAGAACAGATTTCCACTTGCTTGCTTTGGCTTGCTGATCATGTCTTGCATGGCTTCATCAAATCCTTAAGTATTGTGAGAATACTAACAAGCTATATGATGACAGCATGTTCGTGGGATAACATAAGGCTTCAAAAAATTTTACTGTCTAATACAAAACTTATTCATTTCTATATAATATAAAACTTACTTTTAATTTATTTTAAATATCTAAATTTTAACTTATTTTAAATTTTTAACGTCCTTCATTAATCTTCGACCTATAAAGCCTACTTCACCTCGTCATAGGAAATTTTGTTTAAAAAATTAAAAAGAGCACTTTCTTAAAAAAATTGATAAAAAAGGAAAATAAATATAAATTGGTAAATCACACACAATTGAATTCAATATGGCATGATGACCTTTTAAAGAAAAATATATCTACACTTCTAATGTCAACTTAGATTCAAACTAGTCAATAATAAATGTTACTAGTGTGCATTGAAGTTGAGATTTTAGTAAATAATTTTTTATTAGCAAAAGAATTTGAATTAAAAAAAAGTACAAAAGGGTGTTCTAATCCATTTACAAAAAAAAAAAAAAAAAAAAAAGATAGGATATGTTAGCAACTAAGCCTAAGTCAAGTCTTACATACTCACATGTAACTTTGTGTGGCATACGTAACACCTAATCAATTAAAACATAATAGACCTTAAACCAAGTACAAAATGAGATGTCCTTCGAAAGAACCAAGCATACTGTGTTGATATAAAATACGTCTTCAATCCAAAAAAAAAAAAAAACTTGATTTTAAAGCCACACCAACAAATTATCTTGATATGGCCTTCCTTTGTTTGCTTGGGATCAGGCATAAGTCTTTCCAAATATCACGTGTGCCCCGAATAAGACTCTCGCATGGCACTTGATTTGGGAAATATTCACTCTATGTTGTTAGCTAAAACCAAACATCTCTACTTTAACATGTATGAACTATCTCCTAATCTAATTCAACTTACTACTCCCACCAGATGAAAATAATATAAGTGAATGAAGGTTGCAAAATGTTGCTCATAAGTTACCTGCACTGCATTGAAGAATGAAGATCAAGGCTATGTAGCCTGATATTTGGTTAGCCACACATACATATACCTAGAGATATTTGGTATTTTAATATTAAATCTTCACACAAAACCTCCCCCTTCCTAGCTCGATTTGGACAACAAAATCCAATCAAAGGGTTTATTTTTACCTATGCTAAAATTTGAATCATAACTTTACCAAGGAAATTTTCCCCTGTATTATGCTTATTTGTGCAATGATTTCCAAACCAATACTTAACAGATTTTTGTTAACATAGCACATATTTATCAAATATTGAACATCCCTTGACAAGAGATTTCTAGATAGGATGAAACAAAAATCCAAGTCAATCAATTCCGTTGTAGAAATTTTACTCATGTCATGGAAATAATTCATATTGTTGGATTAAGGAACCAATTAGAATATGTGAATTCTTCTTTCTAATATCCATTTGTTATCCAAACTCAAGTTTTAACATGTACTAGAATAAACACTTCCTTTACATCTAGTTTAAAGTTCTTAAAGATGACGTTATTTATGTGTTCATAAACTCCATATTATAGCCACCCACATGATTCTCCAAAAATAATTTTCTTTTCTACTAAAGTGTGCCACATTAAAGATAAGAAAATGATCCTTCAGTGTGTTATGATGTACAGATTGAATTCCTATCCATTTATCATAAAGGATTTATACCTTTCTTGCTATCTTACATTCCATAAAAAAAATGAATAATTGTTTCTTCTTCTACCAAACACATCACACATGTCCTAACACTCAACTACATTCCTCTTTTTATCATGTTATCCAAAGTTGTTATCTTAATATAAAATACCTTCCATGTACACAACTGAGTAGTGGGCAATCCCTTGATTTTCCATAACATATCATATAGCTCTTCATCCACCCCTATGAATGCGTTCATTAACATTCTATATATCGACTTACCAATATACCCTAAATTTTCCTCCCCTTTCCAAACCCTTTCATCCTCTTTTTCCTTCAGTATTGAACACTCCTGAACTTGCATCATAAGCCCTTCTACCTTTGGCTTTTTTCATTCAAACCAACTCCTTCTCCAAATAAGATAACACTCCCATTTATTATTATGCCACTCTCCTACCTTTGCCACCTTGCACCCCTTTTGCTTAGAATTGGCTTACATTTTAGGGTATTTATCCCTTAAAAGGTTCTTCTCGTAGCCATATATCCTCCCTAAACAATTCCTTTCCCAACTTTCCACGACAAATTACTCTCAAACCAATCTCCTAAATTCTCCTTGCCATGCACATATCTAAGGAATTTCCAACACCGCGATTTATATGTACTCTCCTCTTTTGTATCTAAACTCCTCCATTACCCATATTTCGACATAAAAGTATCTCAATAGACCCCTTTCACCCTTGAACAATATCTCCATTTCCATTTACCTAGCAATGCCATTTAATCCATTTTAAATTAAACCATAGCCTTCTCTTCATATACTCAAGATGGTCCCAATTTACAAAATCATATGCTTTATCAAAGTTTACCTTTACAAAAGCACATTTTTATTTTTTTAATTTTTACCTTACTTCATCTATTACTTCATTGGCTACAAGCACATTATCCAAAAGTCCCATATTCTTTAAAAAATTTGTATGCTTAACATTAATGACCTTATGTAAGACCTTCTTAAGAATGTTTGCTAAGATTTTTTAAACAATTTTGTATATACTCCCAACCAGTGAAATCGACCTATATTTAACTAACTTTTGTGGGTTTTCTAACTTGAGGATTAGCTTAATGAATAAAGCACTAGCTTCTCTTGGCTAGGTACCATAAATTTGAAAGATCTATATTGCCTTGATAACATCATCCTTTATCTTATTCCAGAACAATTTTGAAAAAGTTATATTAAACCCATCCTAACTTGAACTCTTGCCTCCATCACAATCCCACACTGTCTCTTTTCCTATTATGTTATTGTCCTAACTAGTCCTACGTTATCCTCCGTGCTTATTTTAGGAAATTGTATATTATCCAACGTACACTCTTTTTTGTTTCATTCCTAAACTTATTTCGAAATTGGTCCAAAATCTCCTCAACCTTACCAGGCTTCTCACATTATTGGTTATCAATGTGTACTCCCTTAATCGAACTCTCCATTCTTCTCCACTTTATTACCCTATGGAAATACTTTGTGTTCATATGCCCTTCCTCCAACCATTTAAACCTTGCTTTCTGTCTAGCTAGTGCCTCTTAACGAAAATTAACTTGTTTTAGTTTTTCTGTGAGATCTCTTCCCTCATCTCTACGTTGTTTATCTAACTCCCTCTCCTCATCTATTATGTCTAGTGTGACATCCATTTCTTGATACATATATATTGTATATTATTTATTTTTCAATTTAATTTCTAAAGTATGAGAAAGTCATAAGCTCAAAATGTTAAAAGAAAACAAAACTTTCAGTTGATCTTCAATACATTAGATGATTGGGTCTATATCTTCTAGACATGTGTGGGCTATGTAATTCAAAAAGGATTACTTTTGTCTTATAATGGTAAGATAATTAGAAATGTTTTTGACTAATGCTTAACAGACAACAAAATAAATTTGAAAAAATAAGAAATAAATTTGTCTGATGATTTATATATTCAAGGTACTTTCATCTAGTGTCTTTCTTTCATATTGGAATATGACATTTCTCAACCATTGAATCCCACATTTCATATACAAAGTGAGGAGTAACCATATTTGTATTTATTTTTTTGAGAACATCATAAATAGGGGCAGTAAAAGCAAGTATGTAATCAACCTTCATCCACCAATTATCATTGACCAAAGTTTCTTTCACAAGTCATGCACTATCCACACTATCCTTTTTGTAAGAGAATCATTCATCACTTATAACCATCTCTTGGAGTCCTTTTTTCAAACCTATAAACATTTTGACCATTACTATTTTTGAAGCAAATCTTGTTGGAGCAACAAAAAGCAACTTCAATGGGTTGAAGCTATTGTATAATAAGGACTTTTTGCTAAATGAAATGGTAGACTTGAAGAATAAAACATTCTCGTAATTTCACAATCAAGAATATCATTGACTTGAATATTGAAAGAAGATTTTAAAAGACTTTTGAGTTTGGGACCCTTGTTTGTCTTATTTCCTTTATCAAATACAGGTGGTAGAGAGAGACTTTTTTTTTTTTCTTTTTTATTTGCAATGTTACTTCATTGTCTAATTTTTAAAACTCAATAAATTTTGACGAATTCACATTTGAAAAAATTATATAACGCGTTCACAAGGGTTTTGTTTCATGATCTTGTTTGATAGCTTGATTAGATATATTCATCTTAATTTTTTATTAAAAAATATAAAAAAAAATTACTTAAGTATAAAAATGAAATAAATTTATCTAATATAAACTAATTTGTGAACATAAAAATAAAATGTATCACAAATTAAAAATTAATTATAGTATAACATATATTATATATTTTTAAAATAATATTCAATTATTATGCTATTGAATGTTATTTAATATTTTTTATTTCACTATGATTATTTAAAAAATATTCTTTAATAATTAATTTTTAAGGTAAAAATTTAGTTTATTTTTTTTATAATATTAATTTTAACAAAGGCCTTGTTCTTCCTTTCTTATTCTTCTTTATAGTAGTACATTCCAGTTCCTTCCTCACCCAAGTCTTCACTGCGACTTCTCTTTTGCTAAGAGTCACAATGTTTTCATCTCCTTCGCCGAGAGTCTTGTAATCCTTTCTTCTCTTTCATTGCAAGTCGCAACTACAAAGTTCCTTTATTTTTTTTTTCTTTTTTTTATTTATTTCTCTATTATCTTGTATTATTCACAAGCATGTTCAAACGAATATGGAAAGATTATGAAAATATTATTTGAGTGATTTTAGTAATGAAATATTTGATTTTGTTATTTTTTGAAAATTTTTTATTATTTGATAAACTTTTGATTCTTTTGTTACTATTTTGGTTTTGTCTGATTTTGGTGGGAGAGACGTGTCCAATAGGGTGGACCGTGTCCTTTTGCAAGTATAAGGGAGTGAATCGTGTGGCGTAAGGTTGAGTGTTCGACGCATTGTTCGTTGTGTGTCTGTGTCATCGATGCGTCGGGAGTATGGAAGCGAAACGTTTCTTCTGTGTCAAAGCTTCATAGGTTATCAAACATCATCTTTTATATACATTATATTAGTATTAACTAGTTGAAAAGTTATTTTTGTTCTTTCTATATTTTGTTCTTCACTAGTTTGATTATCTCTTAAGAAGTAATTGACTTAAAGGTTGATTGAGGTTATCTTAAAGATGAATCAATATCACATAGTGATAATCTTAACTGGATGGTATAGGAATCATACTAGATTGTCTATAGTTTTATCCGATAGAAAAATTCATTAGAATAAGTATGATAGATTACTCATCAGTAAAAGATTGCTTCTAGACGATAACACTACATGGTCATACCAAGAGGCCTCATAGTAAATGTTTACAATAGACTAGATGATGTCATTAGGATACACATTTTAAATAGTGAAAAAGTATGATAGAAGTTTCTTGATAGATAATTTGCACACAGAACATATGAATTCACAGTATAACAGATCAGACAAATTCAATATACTAGACAATCTCTATATATGATAGACTTAACATACTAGACGATATGACACAGATGATCTCATATGATCTGATCTTCATACTCACGTTAGACGTAGACGAAAAAAAGTTTTCTAACTTAATACTTATGTTTCTACAATTTATTTATAAATAATTTTTAAACTTTCGAAACTCAAACCCTATATATGAAACTAATATAGCAATTTTTTTCAAATATTAACAAACTATCACTTTAACATATCTTCTTTAAAAGTATCTTAGATTACATATCGTGCACTTAGAAATATTTTCAGAGAAAGTCTAAGAGATAATCTAGGCTTCTAGTAGACTATTAGATGATTCATATAAAACTGATATTATACATTATAAATTCTTGGGTATTATAATTGTTGTACCTTAAAATACAATAATTTGAAATGTTACACCTAATCTTACTATACTTGTTTTTAGTACTTATTAGATCGTAAAAAATGTCCCTGTTTCACAGTTTTAAGTCCTATTTCAAATTTTCAGCTTTATACATAATCATTTATAAATATCTGTTTTGAAGTTACTGTTGTGGTGAGCAAATAACCTTTTTCAGATGAGTTAGTTTAGATGTTCAGATAGAGAAGAGGTCAAAACCTACGTGTGTAATGTGTATCTGATTGCTCTGTTTAGACATGCGCCTATAAAATTGATCTTAACCCAAGATTAAACGAGGGAAAAAACAACCTAAAGTACGAATTCCTGTTGTGTCAAGACTTTTTCCTAGTCTATTTATTAATATTTTTAAAAACATTGATTTTTTTTTTAATTCAGTCATTGGTTTTTAAGGGGCTAAATTAAATAAATTAATAAAAAATTCTAATAGCTAGAAATGTTTGTTATTTTTTAACCAATATTTTAATATATAATATTTTAATATAATTTTACATAATTGAATATTTGAATTTGAGTTTTATATTCAATTACATTGTAAGAGACACAAATTTTAAAATTTAAAAAAAATAGGAATATGATTTTTCAACTTTAAACACGAAATATGAAATAGAGCTGAACATATAAGATATCTGATAAAATGTTTACAAAATGTATATTAGAAATATGGATTTATTGTTATAATATAAATATATCAATTCATTATTAATTACTTATATTTTTAATTATTTATAGCACAAATCTGTAAAAAGTTTTCTTTTATATATATATATATATATATATATATATATATATATATATATATATATATATATATATATATGGGGATAAAAGAAACATAAAAGCATGAAGACATTTGAGTCCTAGAGTAATCAGTTTATAGGAATATATAAGTATACTCTCAACTGATTATTTATATCTAAACTAATGTATTTGAAAAGTTTAATTATATAAGGTAATAATAGATTAGGTGTCCACAAAATCTTTTAAATATATTAATAAAATATTATTATTCATGGCATATTAAAAAATAAATTAGAAAAAATATTTACTTAAATTGGTTATTTCCAAAAGAACTAGTAATATTTATATTCCAAGTATAAGAAATTCTTGGTAAAAGAAAAAATTGTCAACAGTTTTCAACACTCTTCCAAATAATGAATAAAAAATATGCCATTTACAGTACCAAGGATGTCTGGTGTTCAAAGAAGTAAATAAATAGCATAACAGTAAATTGCCTACTTAACAGGGAACTGGACAATTTAAACGTGAAAGTAGTTGTTAGTCTGAATTGAATCTTTTGCCTCGGATCTGAAACTTATGTCTCTAATGCCACTTCTCTATCATCCTATCCTCATCTCTTGTGCTTCTTCTGTTGTTTGAAATGCTTTTGAGAATTGTTTTTCCCCAATAACCAGACAAACATTAATTAATGAATCAGGTTACTTGGATCCGTGTAGCTGAACTAAAAGAAAAAGCAAGCAAAGAGAGTTTCACTTGGAAGATCCAAGCATGCATGCACAGTATTAATTTATTCCCTTTTTGTTTTTCAATCTTTCCATTTTCTTCTGTTTTCAACCTGCTTTTCATGTTACAAAAGAAGAAAGAGGGAGGAAAAAGCATAAAAGGGGGCAAGATATATACAAGTACAAGGCACAAAGATAAAGCCTCGAGCAAAGAACAAAGATCAGAAAATGACCATGCACATGCATTATTATTTCATGAATGATTGCTTCTCATTACTATTACACCATGATGATGAATAATTGACATTCTTCCACAATTATTATTCAGTAAAACACTTTTATAATCTTTAATATTAACTATACTAAACAGCCAAGTAATTTTTTTTCTTTGAGTCAAAACATATGCATGTAAATAGTTTTTATTAACACATGTTCAAACTAATATACTACATAGTAGATGATGGATGAGTAGAAACTTAGTCATATAACAGTGTGATATATTAATTAATAATAAATGAATTGAATTAATTCCCATAGAAGTGGGGGAGGGGTTAAAAAAGTGGGGGAGGGGGTAATAATAAGAACAAAAGTGCTGAAAATGTTTTGTAGTATCTGTTTGTAGGTGGTCTGAAAAGGCAAAAGGCAGCCCTTTGGGTGAAACCCCAAAAACAGCAACACATAGCAGTGCTCCATCTATCGTTACCCACACACACTGACAGTATCAATCCATCAAAGGTGTGTTACCAGTGCAGTGCTAGTCCATGCTCAGTAAGTATCACTGACCCCTCAAACAAAAATAAAATCAACTTGATACTCTCTCCTACCACTTTTTTATATCTTTCAAAAAAATATATATTTTGATAATCATACAAACATTTAAACATGAACTCATTATATAAATTTATCAGATGTTAAACATTTCTTTGAATGCTAAAACAAACTTTACTATACAGTAAGTTAGTGACTAAGTTGAATTGAACACAAGTTTTGAAGACACCTTTTTATGGATGAAAAAATCATTAAAAATGATCAACCATGTTCTTTAACAAAAATTTAATTATCAATAAATAAAACATATTAGTATCAATTTATCACACAATGAGTTTATCTTTGCACTGTGTATGTGTCTCCCTCTTCCTTTCTCTTTTCTTTCTTTCTATATGGCTATGGAAATGCAAAGTTTTGAACAGTAGAATCTGTGACTGCCCTTGTCTGCATGTCTGTCTATCATCTGCAGTCACTGAATACTCTTGACTACCTCTTCGTGACTCTCTCTCTCTCATTATCACAGGAAAAAGTAGCATGAAAAAGAAAACGTCCTTTAATTAGATAAGACTGTCACTTCTGGCATTAAATGCAAGAACCTTAGCTTTCATTTCACTGTTTGTCTCCATCTTCTCGCATCCTTCTCACTCTCAGAGACAACAGACAAAGGTTCAGTGTCTAATTCATTCACCCAAATCTTAGTTACAACGAAAATCTAGCAAAGTAAATAACCACCATATCACTTGTCCTACTTCAATTTTCAACATATATTTTTCCTAACAAACATTATACTTGTGATGCCTATTTAATATTGATAAGCATGATAATAAAATATTCTATCATGTAATGAAATTTGATCATTTTATTAAATGTTTGTTTGATAATCTTATAGTTTGTAAAGATAACATGTTAAAAAATATATTAAAAAATTACTAACACATTATAACTAGTATGAATAAACACGAGATTAATCATGTTAATAGTATTATAAGAACTGATACAAATAATCTCATAAGTAATAAAATTACTTAGTTTATGTCTCTTCCTAGAAGTCTAATTACTCGTGTAACATTAACATAGTTAAAAAAAAAAAAATAGGTTTTCTACATTATATTGAAACACTATTTTAACAATTAAAAGATATTAAAAATTATTTATATACAAATTTAAGAAAAATATTTTGAAATACAGAACTAGAATACTATTTTTGATAATTATAAGAAATAAATCAGTAATTAAGTCTTAATCACAGTGATAAAGGAGACAGAAAATTAGAAGAGGTAATTTAAATCCATATCAGAAAATCCATTCTACACTTCATAATATTATTGAATTATTAATTAATTAAAAGGAAAAACCACTTCATTACTGTTATAACCTTCATCATCATCATCTTCTAAATCTAGTTCCTCTTCATCTTCATCACCAAACAAGTCATCCTCCCCAATCTGATCACAGCTCTCCACAGTGTGTGGAGCGTGGCCATCACCAAAGGCACGAACATGGTCTTTGAGAGACCTCTTGTGCTTGAAATCAGAGCCACAGATGCAGAACCAAAGCTTCCCACAGTTTTTCTCGTGTGTCCTCCAATCCCCTCTCACAGCAAAAGGCTTGCCACACTTTCTGCACCCAAAAGGCTTTGCTCCATGCTTCCTCTTGTAGTGAGTCTGAAGGGTTCTGAAATCCTTCAGTGGCCTTGACCTTGGATGCTCTATGTTGTTCTTGCAACCCTCAGCACAACAATAGCAGGGAAGCCTCAGCATTGAAGAAGCTGGTTTTGCTCCTCTCAGTGATTCAGGCCCTTTCCTATATTGTGAACCGTGTCCCCACATGTGCATCTACTTTGTTGTAATGCATTAGGGAAAATTTGTATTACATATTGTTAATCAATGCACCACTCGTCCATCAAAGAAAAATAACGAATTACAAAAACAATGAAAATATATTTGTGCTCACTAAAATTTTTTTGTTATGCATTTTGGTAAGAGGGCTGCAAAGGTACCCAAAAATGGGGTGGATTGAGGTGAAAAAATAGGAGAGATAAGAAGATAAAAAACGATAGATATTTGATCATGAATGTTCCACATTCTATTGGGGTGTGAAAGGGTTAATTAATTAAATTGCAAACTCATGATTTCAGGTGATGGAAAGAGAAGAACTATAGATAACTAAAGAGATGTGTAAAGTGATTCTGAAAGAAATTTTTTGCAACAAAGGAAAGCAGACATTAACTAGAGAGTGTAATAATGGTTACTTGTTTATTGTGTATATAAATCTTCGGAAAAAAAGTGGTGTTTTTCTTACACTCTTCCTTTCAAATCCTTTTCACCTGGGCTTTAAAATTGATCATGAGATTATGATGGAGATGATAGCTACACATTCTTGACTGTTTTTTTTTGTTCAGATGTGGTTGAGTAATCACCTGCATGTTGTTGAAACGGTTGAACATTTTGTTGCAGACAGTGCAGGAGAACTGGGTGGGTCCAATGAGGATTTGAGCCGGAGAAGGGATCCAGTACTGGCCCTGAATGGGAGCTGAGGTCAAATGAAGATCAGGCTTGCTGGTCGGTGTGGGACTGTTTGGTGAAGCGGTGGGATTGGGAAGGCCAATGTGAAGGGCCACAGTTACACCTCTCTGGTCATCAGAGGTAGGGTTATGCCGATAATGGTGCAGAGTGGAAGGGCGGTTAGAGGAGGAGGAGGAGGAGGAGGAAGTGCCTTTGGGGTGGCTTTGTTGCCCAGGAAGGCCAAGGGAAAGGGAGATGGAGGCTTCATCAACAGCCTCCTGATGATGATGAGGTTCCAAGAAGGCATTAGTACCAGGAGAGGAGGATATGTAGGAGAAAGGGTGAGTTTGCATGGTTTGATCTGTGAGATATGGTTGATGGGGTTAATGTTATTGTATGATATATGGTGAGAGAAGGTGGTAGTTAGGTAGGAGAGAGTGGAGCAGTGAGTGAGGGAGAGGGAGAGGGAGAAAGGGTTTTTGTGAATGTAAGTGGGGACGAGAGAGGTAATAAATAAACAAATCTGTGGATGTTAACTTTGGCTTCTTGCATTTTGAACAATGAAAAACAGTTATTCTAATCAAGAAAACAGCTTATAATATACCAAGTTTTACATTGTGTTCATGTGAAAAGCTGCAGATAAACGTGGTCATGCAGTAATCACAGACATCCTTAAAAGCTTTGACATTGTACTTAAAATAAATACCACATACTTTGTCCTAAAACATTGCAATGTACACATCTAAAATCAACATCAACACCAACCATTAGTTGGTCCCAACCAGCTGGTTTTGATTTTTGTTCTGTGTACTATAAGCAAATTAAAAATGTTTTTATTTTTTATTTTTAAATAATGAGTGAGTTTTGTTTGGAGTAGCATGGTGAAATTTGTTTGATATTAGAAGTGTGATGTGTTGGTGTGATAGAAGAGAGAAAGAGGGTATAGTATGTGTACGTGGAATGAAGGGAAAATGGTGATATGATGCATTTTGGCGTGTTTGGGAATAGAGGAGACAGAGCACCGGCAAAGGAGGAAAGTGTGAGAGTAGCAATGAGGCAAAGGAGGATGCAATGCATAGAACATCGCACCAATATACGACACTATAGTAGCAGCACTGCCATAACTTCATTTCTCTCTCTCTGTCTCATATATATTAGTGTTTCATGCTATCAACAACATTTATATTCTCAAAAGCTTATGTAGGACTCTCTAAAATCTTCTCATTACTCCTTTCTTTTCTTTTCTTTTTCTTACCATGTGCTTGTTTTTAACTAAAAGGGTATTAGTTTGTTTTATTTTCTTAAACATTTACATGGAAAATCAACATGAAAGAACTTCAAATAAAAAAAAAAATATCAAAATGAGTTGATTTTAATTTATAGTGTCTTACTAATATTTCAGAACAGTCTAATTTTATGAAATAATTAGTAATATCATATATCCAACTTTTCTTTCATTTTATTTCCACTCCATTTTCTTCTTTCATTTCTTTCATTTTATATTTGCTATATATATTCTTAGTTTTTATCAGTTCCTTTTTTTTTTCCTTCTCTTTATCTTCATTTTCCTTCATCCTATACACCCCAACAATTTTTTCAACGTTTTCCTTAATTACTAAACAAAATTTTCAATAAAACATCCATGGAACGATGCATTATTTCCATCATATTCTGCAAATGTTACTGATTATTAAGTCATTTGAAACTTTAAAATAACAGGAAAAACTTGTTACATGATAATAAAAAAAAGCAAAGCCCCACAAATATTTATAATTTTCAACAGTTTCAATCTATATGCATTAAAAAAGCATTATAGTAACAACTGTCTATTCTAAGCCAACATCCTGATATCATGAAAAGGAAAAAAAAAAAAAATACCCATACTGATTTTTTTTCTCTCAGTTTTCACCCATTCTTTCAATTCTCTTCTCTCTTTTTTCCATCATCTTCTTTTCTATTTCTGACATTTTGCACTCTAAAATGGAGCCCTTTTTTGTAGCCCTAGACTTTGCAGCAAAGCAAAGGCTGAAGTTCAATAATTGTGAGAGGGTCTTATATTAATATTAATAATTAGGTTCATGTATGGTTGTGTGAGTGTTGTTGTGCCCACATTTACTCTCTCTCAAAAGTTGAGAGTGAGTGGGCGATGGCACAGTCCCTTTCCGTTTCAGAGAGCCTCGGAAAAAATCACAAAATGAAAAGTGAGAGGGTATAAGAAGAACACAGGGAGTAGACATGGAGAACTGTAGAAGGTGGAGGCGTGTGTGTGTGTCTCTCTCTCCCCCACTTTGTTATTACCAGAAAGGATAGTGAGAGCGACCCTGATGTTGATGCTGATAGTGATGCTAATGCAACGGAAGTGATAGTTCCACTGTGTAATTACCATGTAAACCTACACCTTTCTGTCTTCTTCTTCATTCACTCACACTTTGTCAAAAGGGAAACATCAGTTTTAATAATCTCATGTGAAACGGGGTTTTCAGAGACAGAAACACCAAGGAATAGAAAACTCTGAGAAATAATGTAAGAGTGATGAGATGCATAAATACATAGGAAGAGACAAATATGGTGAGTGTGATCCACCAATAGAAGGATTTGACCTGCCCAGAGGGATTAATCTCTCTTGCCCTAATGACATAATAAATCATGGTCCAATTTCTCATCAAAAGAGATGCTCCTGTTTTTAAATTCTATTTACTAGTATGATTTATTAAAGAAATGTGTAGAAAATTATAAGTTCCTTCTTTGTTAACCTACTTATTTTCACTTTTTTTAAAAAAAAATTCCTTACCAAAAATACCATCAATACTCAATGTTTTGATAATAGAATTTCCTGAAACACATGTGAAAATCACAAATAAAATCATTACAAGAATCTTCCTCATTATGGATGTGACAATCTGTAGGTATTGACCAAAGCATCTCTAGAAGGGTTTAGTTAAAAGTCCAATCATAATAACAGTATGTAGATTTTTTTTATTGTTTTTATTAGTAATTTGGTTGTTATAAGCTTAACTTCTATAAATGTTTAAATAATTTTCAAATTAAATTTAATAAATTTAAAGATAAATTATATATAACAAGCATTATGACAATATATATTTTATTATAATGATAGGGCATAAAATTTTGAGATGTCAAATCACCATTCATCTAATAAGAGAAATGAGAATTTGAGGGCGTAAAAATAATGTGAAAAAATGGTAAAAGCAATTTATGAAATAATTTTTTTAAATTGTTTTCTAAATAATTGTTATTTTTTCAAATAATATTAATCTTGAAATATTGTGTAACAATTTTGTTCTAAGCTTTTCTTTCCAAATAATATTGCTGCAAATAGTTCATCATCTTAATGTGTGTGTTGGCAATTCCAAGCTTTTAAGAGCGAAATGGAATATTTTGAAGAGAATAAGATTAGGGCGCAAATTCATTAGACAACACTGACACATTGATACAATTTTACATAAAGTTAAAGTGCAAAAATGCCCTTTTTTTCTCTGATCTCGCGAGTTATTGTTAGAACAGTAGAATGTGTCCGAGTTTCTAAAAAGAAAAGAGAAAATGGTGAATAGTTCACGTGTTGGCACGCCCACATAGTAAAAAAATTTTGGGTAACCCTAGTTTGGATATTAGTTATTGTAATCTTTTGGCACCACTGAGAATCTTTTGCATAAGTACCATCACGGGATACAAATGGAGAAATTCTCAATGTTGGACAAAAAGTCAGAGAAATATGGGATGATTCTTTGTCTTGCCTACTCAATCCATTAATGCAGGCACGCTACGTGAACAGTTTGCAACTTTTCACCATAACCAAAAAGAAATTTAAGAAATTGAGAAAATAAAGGAGACAACATTAATGGGCCGAAGCAAATGGTGGGTGTGGGCCATGTGTTGATTGGACATAGCCCAAAACATAAATAAAACCTTTGATTGACTGTCACACCCATCCCATCAGCAAGCATCTTTCTCTAAGCTTTGATTCAGAGAGTCCAAAAGGGCTAGTAAAAGGTCAGGTACAAGTTCCACTTTGAGAACTTGATCTAAGCTAGGTTCATTATGCCTAGCTTCTTGTAGGGCTCTACCCTATTTTTATCTATGGCTTATATTCAGTTTCCACTCTCCTACACTTTCTGGTTGTTTAATAAGAAGAAGAAACTACATATAGCATAATATTTACCAAACACATAACTATCCAAACTTTGGAATGAATTAATAGCCGTGAATCTTGGACTCATCACTCATCACTGATGCCTTTCCATTTTTGCATCAAGCTGATTTGATGTTACTCTGAATTTTCCACTCACCACTGTTCGACCTTGTTTAATGTCCATTGCAAACACCAATTCAGTCAAACTAAATCACCATCAAATTAAATGGTCTAGTTGACCTTGCCAATTCAATTTCATTTTCTACATTCGATTTTAGTGATTTTCATACATCTTTTGCTTTCCTTTTCTTAACAGAATTGCCATGCAGAGGCATAGCAACTATGTTAGAATCTCAGACTGAAAAAAAAAAATTTAATTCTATAGTAATTAGAAAGAATTAACTAACATATTACCCTAAAAGTCCTCAGTTTAAAAACTAAACCCTACCGAAGAAAACATTGGGAAGTGATCCCGAAAGAAGATAATGTATTTGCTCTATATTTTGCTTCTACATAATTTTAAGTGCTTTGTATAGATATATTAATTAGAAGTTTTATCTTAATTAGAAATAAAATTAATTTATAATATATAAATAACTCAATTTTTACTTACAAATTGATTTTACAATCATGAATTATAGTTAAATGATCATTTTTATTAATATAAAAATATATTATGTTTATATGCTAAAATTAATATGAAAGGTGTTTTATAATTTTTTATTTATTTTTTATGTGTTTTCTTGTGTATTTATGTATGTTATGAATTTTTTTTTTCTAATAATAAGATTGAAACATCCCTAAAATAATTTTATTTATATCATTTTTTGTTATTAAAAAAAAGTTGTAATTTAATTGATACAGAAATTGCTTTATAGTCAGAATAAGTTATCTATAGTTTATAACATAAATAACATTCCTTTAATCTTACTGTATTTTTTTTTTACATAATGAAAATAATAAAATTTGAACAATACAAAATTATTCAAAACTCTCACCTAAATCCCATTGAATTTAGTTTAACTTAAGAAACATGTTAAATTAAAAAATTTCACCAATTTATATTTTAAAATATACTTGGGAAAGAGAATAACTAAAGAAAAAATGAAGTTGAAAAGATAGGATAAAAAGTCTACAAAATTGATTAATCAGTGATTAAATTATACACTAGAAACATTCCTCTCAGCTGTTTTGAGTGAACCCATAAATAATATTGTGATCTAATAAGTATTTTTCAATAGGAGAGTCTAACTAGTTAGTATTATTACACATAATAAATATAAGTAAACCATGACTCTAATTAATAACTAATTTAAAAAAAATAGAGAGAGAGAGAAAATTCCTGCTACTTCTGCTTATGGACTCTGCATTGTATTGCAGAATCCATGTTGTTTCAATTTTATATGTTGAATACATGTAGCAAAAGTTACTAATGGTTATTGTTTGTTTCAGTAGCTGGAAAATGATGGGAAAGCATTATTGAGTCGAACTAGCACAGAATATAATTGTGATAGTTACTGTTATAAATATTACCTTTTTCCAAAATAATTTAGATTAATGCGAATGCAATATATGTTTTTATTTCATGAAGAGTCAGTTGATATTCACTAAAAGATTATGGTGTAGTTCTAAGAGATTAATTTTGTTTTACTAAATATTTTTACATTATCATCATCACGTAATTAAAAATGATCTGAAATACAATTTTTAAAATAGTTCTTACAAAAACTAATAATAATCTTATCATACAATTTATAATTTTATAAAAAAATTATTCATATCATAGAATGACGAAATCTAATGAAATTATGATAAAAGTGTGTCATTAATGTTGCTTCTGTTATTAATTAATTTGTTTGGACATAGTTAAGCAGAAAGATTATGTAACACTATGTGAAAATTTATATACCTACCTTATTTATGACTCAAGTTCCAAACAAAAGTGTCCTGCATTCACATGGAGGACATTATTACAGAGGGTCTGAACCATGCTAAACACAGTGACAGCATAACTGGCCTTAATGAGCTTGTCCTTACATAACCAGCAGAGGAAATAACATTTTCCCAGACAACATCAAACCGTCAACTCAACAGTTGAAAGAGGAACATCCTCTGGAATCAAAATCAACACTGTCAAAACACTCATGTCATTTCAGATTAACTTAATTGCTTTATATGTTGATACGGAATTAGGGTTTAGGAAGTATTAGGACACATGTTTGTGAAAAGAAGAAAGAAAGTGCAACACACATGCATGCATAAAAAAGATGACATTTCTCTTCAAACCCCACGTGACCAAAAAGGGTCCAAAGTTGGATAAGGGCAAAGTTTGCTTTTTGGTGCATATTAGGTTATGAAGAGAAGCAAGATTTTTTTAAGGTAAGTTATTGAGATGAGATGAGCCCCACTAGGGTAGTGTTAAACTAGTGGAGAATTTGAAAGAGGGTTGATGAAAAGGAAGAGAGAGAGAAGTAATAAAGCTTTGGATTCTATGACATTGATTGAATGAGATGGGCCAAAGAAGTACAGAGAAGAACTGTAGGTCATGCATGTTGAGAAGGGTTTGTGAAATTGGTATAAGAGGGACTTTGAATGAAGGAAAGAGAAAAATAAGTTTTCTAATTTGTTGTTCTTGTACGAGAAAGGAAACTCGGACAAAGCCAACAGTGGCATCTGAGACTTTCATAGCCGCCCCATCATTGATACGTCACTGCCTCATTTCACAGGTTATCTTATCCCATTCAATGCTCTTACTTCTCTTTCACACACACAACTTTCTCACCGGTCATCTTTGACTCCAATTTACTTCCTCATTCCTTTCTCTATCTTCATAGTAGAAGGGTTCTCTTCTAGTTAGTTTTACATGCATTTGATCACTCCGTTTATGCTTTGTCTAACAGATTAATAATCTATTGTAAAAGTTTTATTACATCTGTTATCGTTATTACTGTAAATAGAAGATTATTAGGATCCTAATATTTAGACAGTATTTTGAAAAAAATATTTCTAGAATTAATTCCAACAAATTTATTTCTGTTTCTTTTAAATGTAATTACTAGAAATAGCTGAATTGAGAATGTAGTTGTCATTATGCTAATTAATAAAATGTTTCTTTTCTTTCTCTCATTATTTAAGTGTTATATACTCATAGCTAACATATTGACCTCATGTACAAAGGTAACTTGTATTTGTTCGTTAGTGAGAAATAACCAAAAATAACTTTTTTAAAGTTTATTTGTCTAATAAACGATATATATATATATATATTAAAATGTTTAAAATGTCTAATATAAAACAAAGCCATATCATAATGGGGAGAACATACAAAGACTTATATACAATTTGAAAGAGTAAAAAACTCAAGGCATCATGGAATTTACAAGTTTCAAAAAACCACTTCTTGTCAAGTGAAAATAGAGGTTGAGGAATGAAAACAAAGGCTTACGAAGGGGTATCTTAACCTTAATAGTGTTAGGGACACTAATAGAAAAAGGACATTTATCATCGGTTCTCACAGGCCTTTATCGTCGGGTCTCGAACCGACGTTGACCCAGGAGACGTTAAAAATGACATCAGTTAAACAATCGACGTCACGTTGTCAACGACCACGTCGGTTATTTGATTAAAACCGACGTTGTATTGTCACACCACTACGTCGGTTGTATGGCTAAAACCGACATAGTGTTGTAATTTTTTAAAAATTAAAATAAAAAAATTATAGGTTGATAAATCTCTAATTGATACAAGAAAACAACACAAAAAATTTTAGAATTTTATAATAAGTATAGATATGTGAAATCAAAGACTACAATATAAAAAAATGGATGAAAAATAACAAAAAAAATAGAAAAGAAACCCTAAACGATGGAATTTTGGTTTTCGGAGGCTCAACCACCTTTGGCGGTTCCCAAGGACTTCGTTACCCCATTTCAAGCAACTTTTATTTTTGGAGCATCTCAATCCGAGTTCTCTATCAAAAGTTATGGCCGTTTAAAGTTTTTCGTTCAAAAATTTTTGAAACCCTAAATTTATGATACAAACATCCACAAAAAGCATTCCAAGCATACAAAGATAAGAAAACATACCTCTTGTAGACAGTGAGAGCAAAACCAGTAAACGAAAATCGACCCAAACACTTGCAAAACCATCAAACCAAACAAATAGTCCATAAAACATCTAAACCAGTGAAATGAAGCTTATAGCGCAATGCCTACCTCAAACGAAGCTTCAACGAGAATGACACCATTCAAAGCAACCAACCAACTCTAATGAAGGAGGAAACCACAAATGAAGGTGAAGGAAGCAAGAATGGAGGTTGAAAATGACGAAAAAAGACTCGGAACAGTGACGGAAGAGGGTGCGCAGTGGGAGAAAGAATAAAAAGTGAAAGAAAAAACGCGTATCGGGAGATTAAAGAAAGAGTATAACGTCGGTTGGAGGGGCCAACCGACGCCATTAAAACCCTAAATTTACCCAAATCCAACCCTAATTCTCTTCAAATTTGTTTACTGCACGCATGACGTCGGTTACAGGGCTAAAGTGACGTCATGCATCCTCCACATAATGTCGGTTGGCCTCTTCCAACCGACGTTATACACTTACCGCCAAAAAAAAAAAGTTAAAATTTAAAATTTTAATTTTTATAGTATTTTCGAGGACGGTTGTAAGTGGTAACCGACGTCATGTATGTATATCGACGTCAATTTTTTAAAAACTAACGTCATAATGTTCATTTATTTACAAAAAGGCCACCGCATTTTTGGTAACATCGATTTTTGGTTTAACGGACGTTGTATTGACGACGTAGAAGTCCTTTTTTCTATTAGTGGGACAACACAATGGACTCTAATTGGTGAAAAGATTTGAGGAGTATTTGTAAAAAAAGGTATGAAAGGAAAGTGGTTTGAAGACAATATTAAGTGAAGAATAGGAAAAGGTAATATAATCTTATTTTGGGAGGGTGCTTGGTTAGGAGAAACTCCTTTGAACGAATTATACTTTAGAATTTATGTCAATTCCAACCAAAAGGGGCTACTCTTAGGACAACGTGGTGAGTGACACGAACAAGAATGAGTGGAAATTAAGTTGGAGAAGAGAGTGATTTGCTTGAGAGATTTCACTGCAGGCAAAGTTTATAAACCTCATTCACATAACCTGGTTTTGTGTATACTTTACTTTTTTTTGTATAATGGTTGGAACATCCCTAAAATGCTCTCATTTAATAATTTTTTATTATTGATTTAAAAAAAATGTCAAAAATAGAGAGGGAACGTTTTCAAGAAATAAAAAATTTGGTTAATATCTAAGATCCAAACTCGTGTATCCACATAAGAACTTCTTTTTTGAAAAACATGTAAGGCCTAAAATGTCATGGATTTGGTAATGCATCTCCTGCATTTGTGCATAAGAATCCAGATAGCCATCCAATGATTTTGGAAAGCTTACAATACTAGCTCAAAGTCATACTCAAGCCAAAGATTTTTCTAACCTCTTTAAAAAGTTTTTTCAATCACAAGAATAATGACACAAGTATCTACATGAAAAACACTTGCAATACCAATGTAAGTTACACAACCTCCTAAAAAATTCCCTATGTGATCTATAAATAACCCCACACTTGTAATTGACTAAGATTGTCTTTGATAGTCCATCAATGTTACACTTAATCATACTAACTAATGGAGGATGCTAGTAAACTTCTAAAATACATCGTATAGTGATATAATGAATAGAAATTTTAAAAAACTTTAGCACATTTATGAATGTTGTTATTAATTTTTCTAGTCAAAATATTCTCACTCATTATGTTGACTACAACTATGACCATAAGCGTTTGCTCCTGATGTGAACCCGGTTAGGAATAAACTCCAAAACCCACAACAAAGAGTAGTTGAATGCCCCAAGATCCCTAAGTATTTAGATTTAGGATGATCTACTCAGAACCCTTGTCTTGCGGAAAAGAAAACGCAGCAAAGACCCTAAAGTAAGGTAAACGCCACAAGGATGATTAGCCCTTGATAAGTTGCAAGTTCAAATGAAGAACTCAAGAGAGAAACTCTCACTTCTGAAATTTTCAGATTCAAATTCGTATTTCCAATTCAAAGTTGCTGTTTACATGTGTTTTCTTACTTAAGTAGACATTTGAGCTTTTAAAAAGCTAACCTAACTCTTCAACAGCCTAGAAGCCTCCAAATTTAATGCAACAACAACTTTTTGGCACACTTATAGATGACTAATTATTACATCAAATGGAAAAACAAAAAACACAATTTACTAAGCATGACTACTCTAAGCTCTATGGAAAATTAATCAAAATACATCAAAATAAAAAATTTAAAATATGCCCACAAAATAATGGGTGACTCTTCAGATTTTAACCTAAGCCCAAAGTAGCCCATTTACACTTAAATTAAATCTGGTGATGCATTTTCTATGGGCCCTTCTCTTCAAATGATTTGCTTTTAGCCCAAATCTCCTTCATTTAATTCCTTCATTAGCCCATATCAAATTAAGAACGTGATTAGGCTTCAATTCAATCTTAGACTTTGTTTGCGCATTCAAAATGTCTTGAATTAGCCCAATCAATGGCTCTTTCAGTTTTTGAGCCCTTGACCTGGTGATTTGTCCACTTAGAATTTGCAAAGCATCATTTGAATTATTTATTTGTGCAAGTGCTTGAGATTGGTTAAACTTCAGCTCTTGGTTCTCATCAGCTCCCTTATGATGACATTGCTATCAAATTTCAGTTTATTTCACATCTATCATATATTTCAAAAGACGTGAGTATAATCAGAGAGATTTACCACTTTGAATTGTTTGATCTAGAAACAATAATGAATTGGTGTGCACTAGTACAAATATGGATTCTATATTGGTTGTAGGAGGTTTTTTACATTAGTTCCACAATCAATGTTAATACAAGTGATGTAGATAGTTCATGACTTTTTACATTGGTTCTTCAACTAATGTAAAATATACCAATATTATATCGGTTATAAATATAATCGACGTAAAATAACGTTTACAAGAGTAAAAAAAAAATTGGGACCTATTACATCGGTTGTGCCTTAAAACCAATGTAATAGCCCCTTTCAGTGTGTCTTAAGAGTAGCAAGATTGGGAACATATTACACCGGTTATCAGTGGAATTGTAATATGAGACATACTACATCTGTTAATGTAGTATCCCATCGCTAGAAAATTTTGCAAATTTATTGAGACATATATTACATCAGTTATATGTATTAATCGATGTAATATGTGGTTCTTTACATAGGTTAGTGTCTTATAACTAGTGTGATATGTGATGCTTTTCTTTTTAAGTTTTGTCAAGTTTAATATTTTCCCAACTTGTAACGTTTTTCCCAACCAAAATATCAAGAAAATAATACAAATGTAAACATAGGAATAATAACAACTTACGCAAATGAAAACTTATGAAAATTAAAATTAACATAACATATATCAAATCCAATTAAAAAACAATGTCTATGTACATGTAACACACATTCATAAATGTCTCTATAAGCTCTGATTTCTAATGTTAATAAAATATCTTGCCCATCCTGGTGAATTTCTACTATTGTGTGTCTATCAACTGAATCAGTATCTGAAAAAAGTTGAAATACAAAATAAATATTAGTTTTCATTATCACATATGAAATCACTAATTTAGCTTTTTCAGAATATTAAAATCTTTTAATACCTGCTCCCAAAGAGTCAACAATATTGACATCAACTATAGTCCACATTCAATGCATCACATAATAGCCACATTTACCTTATTGCTTATTGCACTATAATATATAAAAATTAGCCAAGTTAGTTTATTCAACCACTAAAAAAGAAAATTTTAATATTTTCAATGAAGAACTAAATATCTTAGGAAAAAAATTCCAACATAGGTTATGTGATGATGGAGTGGAATTATCGTCTAATACATTGTACATTAATTTCACTAAAAAGAAAGATTTTAGTAATTTAAAATATATTATATAAACAACAATAACATATGATTTCTTAATTAAATCATACATGTATACTACAATCTTCATATCTGCACTTGACTTTCTATACAATGAACAAAACCACACAACAATATTGTCTATGGGAGAAATAAGCATCAATTGTCAATGAGATCGAAAATAGTCAATTGATTAATCATGTTCTTTGAATTATGTAACATCTAAATGTAGCCAATTTTACTTACTCATTAATAATAGGAGCCACATAAATCTTCTAACAAGATTCCTAAATCCATCATTGAATGTAAGCTGTCATTCCATTTTTTATTCCTAAACTTTTGTATAGATTATAGCTTAAGGAATCTATAAATATCAACATTTCCCATGTTCATAATTAATTGATTTATATACCTACATTGTTAATATAAATATGAGTGACAATGCTTCATGAAACATCATTTCATCAAATAATATATAAAGATTTAAAAATATACTTACATCATTCATAGTTGAATAACTATAATGTTGAGGAATTGATTACCCTAAATGATTTCAAAGACATTTTACATGGTTATGTACAACGGTATATTACTGTTGTCCACCCCAAACATTGTGACATCCCAAGGAATGACACAAAATGTCTCAAACAATTCATGTGATATCCTAACCAACACCTGAATTAGATTCACATTTGGTTGGAGTTGTGGCTGGAGCTCAAGACGCAAATCACCACCAACTAGGGACTTTTGTTTCCTCTTACAGTCTTGTAAGACATGATAACAAACATTATGTATCAATCTAAATAACAATAAGAGAAACTAATTAAATATACCTTATTATTTTTTTGAAATGGCCTTAATCAGATGTGTTGGCCGTGTTCCAAGTGCCTCTCCCGCTAGATTAATATCTGATGTGGGCACTTGAACTATAGTACTTCCATCTCTAACTTCTTCAATGACCACTTTAGTCAAATCACCATGCATGGGCACTGTATGCATTGTTGAAGCTCTTGGATACACTCTCCCAATGGTAACTAGACAAGAAGGAACTTCTCCAAAATAACTTACACCAATAGGAAATATCAATGTGTGTTTCCTCCTCTTCTAAATCCTTGGCAGCAAAACTAACCTTCGTGCTAACACGACCACGAGTAGGAAGTACATCTTGCTCGAGCGGACTATGCTGCTAGGAGATAGCCATGTCTCAACTCATTCGTAATTTGTGCTTTTATCTACTTAGTTAATTGTGGTGTCAGCCTCTGCATCAATTGTGTAGCTAGTTCCTCCATTATCTCTTGACTCACAAAAGAGCTAAGGAGGAGTTGATCTAGTGTATTGTTTGACACACACCAAAACTAGCAATATGTATACAACTAGGGTGCTCTTTAATGCCAATAACAATGGTCAAGATGTCATTTCGACCTTGGCACACAACATTTCCCTGTGAGCTTTGCTCCACCAAAGCATCCTATAAAGAATAATACAAGATTCTAATTATACATGGATAACTAAAAAAGCAAGACATTATTATGATTATTATGAACTTACAATACGTTAGGCAATCTCTAATGACTTTTGAGATGTTATATGTCGTCCTGCTTTAGTCCTAGTTAACTTCCATTTCTTATGTCGACTAGGAGGGGACGAAGGACAGATAAATTCTTCAACAAAAGCTGATTCCTTTTGTATTTTTAACTTGTCTTCCATCACCTTCTTTTCCAACAAATCATAGCCTTACCGAGATAGTCTGTAGGTGGTAATATTTCTTTGTTGGATATCTTGAACTTTCTTCCTCTTTTACTATAGATAAATAATACAAACTAATTGTGGATCATGATCTCAAAAGATGAAGGAGGAAAATACATCTATAGTTGATAGAAGATGACAATAGCTTCATTTTCTAAGTTGTTCAACCTATTAGGATCAATTACTTTTCTACAAACAGCATGGAAGAATAGACAGAGACGAGTAATGACTTGTCTAACACTTTCTGGTAAAATGCCACAAATAGCCACTAAGAGAAGGTATTGCATGAGAACATGACAATCATGATATTTTAAGCCCATAAGTTTTTCGAATCTTCCATTGACACGAGGCTTTTAATATTTAAAGAGTATCCTTGTGGTACTTTAACACCTCGTAGATACCCATAGAAACTTACCTTTTCAAAATTTGACAAAAGATGACACGTTGGAGGCAAATATATTCCTTTACCATGAGGTTGTGGTTGTAATTCCAAACGAATACCCATCTCAACCATATATTTACAAGCATTTATACCATCCTTCGTATTTCCTTTAATGTTTAACAACATACCAATTATACTATCACAAACATGTTTTTTCATGTGTATTACATCTACATAATGTCTAACATTTAACTTTGACCAATATAGAAGTTCAAAAAATATTGATTTCTTCTTCTATATGTTTTTCACACCACTGTTTTTGAGTGTTTTTCCAAAAGTCACTTTGACATGACACACTCGGTTATACACTTGCTCACTAGTTAAGGGTGAAGGTGTAATTTTTTCCTTCTACCATCCATTGAAAACTTCTTTTAACCTATGATAAAGGTGATTACGTTCCAAAAGCCTCCAATGCCCAATGTAAGATGTCTTTCTCCCATGTTTTAGTTGTTGGTAACTTGTGTTATCTTTACATATCGGGCAAGCTTTGACACTACAACTGCTCAAATTCTCATATTTCGAAAAATCATTAATGGTGTAAAATAACAATGCACGCAAATTGAAATTCACATTTTTATATGCATCAAGTACCTCAACTCTTTCATCCCATAACAACCTCAAGTCTTCTATCAATAGACTTAGATAAACATCTATGTCATTCCTGGATTGTTTTAGTGTTGATATCATCATAAACTACATTGTATATTTTCTCTTCATACACAACCAGTATGGAAAATTATAAATAATGACCAAAATGGGTCATGAACTATGTTTGTTACTTAAATTACTATAAGGATTCATTCCATTTGTTGCAAGAAAAAGTTTAAGATTTCTTAGATCAGTCCTAAACTCAGGATACAAACAATAGATTTTCTTCTATTGCGGTGAATCAGTAGCATGTTGTAACAACCTATCACATTTTCTTTCATTTGCATGTCACCTAAGGTTCTTTACATCATTAACATTGGCAAAAAAAGTTTAAATCGTGATATGATGTAAAAATACCATAATACTTTTACAGGAGGATCCTTTTTCATATCATCTTCATCATTGTTATCATCCTTTGCTTTGTATCCTGATACCCGGCATCTTGGACACTTGTGCAATGCTTTAAACTCTTTTTTTATATAATATATAGTCATTGGGTCATGTATGTATTTTATGGTACTCTATACACATCGAAAACAATATTTTTTTTACCTCATAGTGACGGGTCGATAATGTATTAGTTTCTCAAAGCATTTCACCTAACAACTCAAGCCATTGAGTAAAACTTGTATCAAGATACAAAAATATTTCTTAATTTCAATAAATCATACATATATGCTTATGCTTGATGGAAATAATCTTTTCTAATATCACAAATCATATATGTAATTCTTATAATGTATATTAAAGATGTATGGTTGGTGGAAATAATCTTTTCTAATATCACAAATCATATATGTAATTTTTATAATGTATATTAAAATGTGTACATTAAGATTGAGATACGTATCACCATGGTCCACATTGTTTCACCAAGGATTACCCAAATGCGAAATCAATATTAGTATAAGAGGCTTTGGTGAGTGAGCAAAAATTAGAGGCAAATTTTAAAAGTTCTATAGTTGATGAAAACCAGGATTTAATTTTGTTTATTCAGAGACGTTTTATCGGCGGTATCGTTCTCTGAGTGCCTTGTCCTCCGCGTCCTCCCCTACACCGCCGCCCATCGCGACATCCTCCCCTGCCTCATGTTCTTCGACTGGACCGACCACCAACCAAATTGGAAGGGTGATATATATGAAAATAACGTGTATATATTCAATCAGCTAAATATCCAATAAAACAATTCCAAACTGCAATTGTCTCAGTACAGCAGCAGCTAATAAGAGTAAATTGAAATAAACTTTTATAGCTATATGATAATTTGGGGAAGATTAATATCTGCCCGAGAGATTGAGATTAGGATTCAGCACCCATTCATCCAAATCTGCATAATACCAGAAGAAGAAGCAGAAGCAGAATATCAAAATTGGAATTTTGGGAAAAAAGAGGAGCAGAAAGCATAACAGAATTTTGTTATGACAGAAGAGAGAGAAATTGTACCACAATGATATACAAAATCCCTCTTCCAGCTACTTGTAGTCTTTTCTCTATTGCTTGTAGTCTTTTCTCTATTGCTTCTTCTCAGCCTTTGATTTACCACATCACATGTCATGTCAGCTTGTTTTCCTTTAGCCATATTTTGCCTCGTGACATTACCCTTCCCTTTAGCTATAACCTTGTCCTCAAGGTTGAATTGAGGATAAGCTTTCTTAATTTCTACTATTAATTCCCATGAAGTCTCTACTGTTGTGCCTTCACCCCACTGAATTTGTATTTGTTGCACTTCTTTCCCATTTTGCAATATCACCCTTTTGTCTATAATAACATGAGGGGATAAGATGGGACCAAATTATGTTGTTTGTAATGGTAATGGCAAGTAAGGGCTCAATTGATCTCCCTTAAACTTCTTAAGTACAGAGATATGAAACACATTATGGATTCTAGCTGTTTCTAGCAATTTCAGCTTGTAAGATACTGCACTGAGCTTCTTAATTATGAAAAAAGGGCCAAAAAATTTCAATCCTAGTTTCTGATTTTTTTCTCAATGCCACTGAAAGTTGCCTGTAAGGTTGGAGCTTCACCAATACCATCTGCCCTTCCTCAAATTCTAAATACCTTCTATTTCTGTCAGCATAATTTTTCATAAATTGTTGGGATCTAGACATGTTAATTTTCAATTATTCCAGCCACTTATCCCTTGCAATCAACATTTCCTGCAAAGAAACTTCTTCTTGGTTGGAGGCCTCATATCTTACCAATTAAGGCGGATCTCGGCCGTATAATGCTTTATATGGGGTCATTTTAATGGTGTTATCCATTGAAGTGTTGTACCAGTATTGGGCCCAAGGTAACATTTTCAACCAACTCTGTGGATTGTCATACCACAAGCAATGCAAGTACATCTCAAGTGTCTTGTTCAATACCTCACTTTGACCATCTGTTTCTGGATGATAAGCTGAGCTCAGGGCTAATTTTGTTCCCTGTGTTTGAAAAAGTTGCTGCCAGAATCGACTGATGAAAACTTTGTCTCTATCTGAAACAATGGTCTTAGGAAAACCACGTAATTTAACAATGTTCTGTACAAATGCTTCCGCAACAGTTTTGTTATTGAAGTCCTCTTTTAAAGGTAAAAAATGAGCAAACTTAGATAAACGATCTATGACCACCATGATTACAGAATAACCGTGTGATGGAGGCAAGGCTGTAATAAAGTCCATACATATTGCTTCCCAGACTTGAGAAGGAATTGGCAGTAGCTGTAATAATCCAGCAGGCAGTTTGTTTTCAGATTTGGCTTTTGACAAACTATACAGGATTGCACATAGTTTTTAGTCTCCTTTTGCATATTTGGCCAATAGAAGTTAGAGCATATTCTTTCCATTGTTTTTGCTACCCCTGAATGACCTCCAATAGTGTTGTCATGATACTCATTTAATATCAATTGTATTAAGCTGCTGGTGGCTGGAATCACTACCCGATTATTCCACAAGAGAAGTCCATTCTTGCAACTGTAATTACTGTTGCTCTGATTATTGTCACTGCATTGCTGTAAAATTTTCTACAATTTTTCATCATTTCCAATCTCCATCTTTAATTGGCTCAACCAGTCAAGTTTGGGAGTAGACCAAGCACCCAAATAGCATCTAGAAAGAGCATACGCAGGCACATTCTCACCTCCCGGTTTATACTGAATTTCAAAATCATATCCAAGTAATTTATGCAGCCATTTGTGTTGTTCTGGAGTATGCAAATTTTGATTAAGCAGTGATTTAATGCTTTGTTGATCAGTTCGGATGATGAACTTCTTTCCCAACAAGTAGTGTCTGAACTTGGCAATAGCTTCTGTAATTGCATAAAATTCTCTAGTATATGCAGACTGTCTTTGCATTGATGTGGCCATCTTCTTAGAGAAATAAGCAATTGGATGTTTGTCTTGTATAAGAACAGCTCTAATGCCTATCCCAGAAGCATCTGTTTCAATTTCAAATGGAATATCAAAGTTTGGTAATGCTAGGACAGGTTGTGAGGTGATGGCCTTCTTTAATTGTTGAAATGCTTGTGATGCTTGATCATTCCATTTAAATGCTCCCTTCTTGAGCAAATCAGTGAGAGGTCCTGCTATGGCAGCATAATTTCTGATAAACTTGGGATAATACCCTGTGAGACCCAAGAATCCTCTAAGTTGTTTAACATTTTGAGGCTCTTGCCACTCCATAACTGTTTGCACTTTAGCTTTGTCCATTTTCACTCCCTCTCCCGAGATAGTGTGACCCAAATAATCGATCTCGGCTGTTCCAAATGAACACTTGGATAACTTGGCATATAATGACTCTTTTATAAAAAATTGGAGCACTGTTTCCAAGTGTTGTAGATGTTTGTACCAAGAGGACTTGTACACTAATATATCAAAGAATACTAGCACAAATTTCCTTAAATAAGGTCGAAACACATCATTCATGAGGCCTTGGAATGTTGCAGGGGCATTTGTTAATCCAAATGGCATCACAAGCCACTCATAGTGCCCTTGATGTGTCCTAAAAGTTGTTTTGTGCTTGTCCTCTGGTTTCACCAATATCTGGTGGTATCCAGATCTTAGGTCCAGTTTGGAGAACACCTTGGCCCCAAATAGCTCATCCAATAATTCATCCACTGTAGGTATTGGAAAGCTATCTTTTACAGTTATCTTTTTGAGAGCTCGGTAATCTGTACAAAATCTTCATGTACCATCTTTCTTTTTAACCAATAATATAGGAGAAGAGAAGGGGCTCTTACTTGTTTGAATGATGCCTTCCTCCAGCATTTGTTGCACCATCAATTCAATTTGTTCCTTTTGACTATGGGGGTATCTATAAGGATGAACCTTTACTGTAGTAGCTCCCTGGATCAGAGGAATGCTATGGTCATGCTCTCTCTGTGGTGGCAGACCTATAGCTGTATCAAAAACTTGAGCATATGTATGGAGTAGTAAAGCAAGTTCTGGCTCCATATCCTCTGGCAGTGGCAATTTTCTTTTGTTGGATTCTTCTTATTGATGTATTTCCAATGTGAATGCTGCTGCTATGGCATCTGTGTTCACTAATCTTTTGATATGATGAAATTGTGCCTGATGGGGATTATAGAATTGTCCCCAAAAAATAGTAATAAATTCACCTTCATGCATGAATCTGATAAATGATGAGTCATAATCCACTATGTGTGTTTTGAGTTGCTTGAGCCAAGTGGTGCCCAATATTAAATCTCCTCCAGCCACGTGAAGCACATAAACCTCTGGAATTTGAAGCTTATAACCTTGGAGTGACACTTCCAAGGACGGAATGTATCCTTCTACAGTCATAGTCTCAAAATTCCCCACCATGACTTTAAATCTTGGTGCTGGTGCCACCGTCAGGTTAAAAAACTTGGCTATCCGTGGTTGAATGAAACTATCTGAACTACCTTCATTAATCAATGCTTGAATTTCCATTCCATTAATTTGTGCTTTAACCCTGATCGTTGCTGGGCCTGTGGTTCTATGTAGAGCATTATATGACAAGTGATGCTCCTTGACTTGTTGTTCCAGTTGCTGCAGTACATCTTCTTTTGTGGCCTCCTCTGTTTTAATTTCCTCATCCCATGCAAAATCAACTTCATCAGTTGCTTCAAGTTGATATAACATGAAATGTTTGTTTGGGCATTTGTGATGTGGAGTAAACTTTTCATCACACCAAAAACAAAATCCATTTTCTCGTCTAATTTGTTGCTCAACCATGGTCAACTTTTTTATTGGAGCTCTATTGGTCTTGAAGTTAGGGCGTTGATTCGGTATAGGCAGCAATGGTGGTAAATTGGTTTTTGGTAGGGTTTGTGTCACTGCCCAATTGTTTTGTTGTTGATTTTGTGGCTGGGAGATTTGTGGTCCATGTGTGATTTTCGTGGTCGGAACACACTTATCCTCATACAATCTTGCAAGACTTACTGCTCTCATAAGTGACGGAGGACATTGAGCTTTCACTTCTCTTTTGATTTTCGATTGTAAATTGTTAATGAAACAATCTCGTAAAGCTTCCGGTGGTTCGATGTTGGTACGATTGGCCAAAGAAACAAACTCCTTATAGTATTCTGTGACCGAGCGCTGTTGTTGGAGCTTAAACAACAATTCTCGTGGTGATTCGAAGAGTGATGGGCCAAATTCTATCTCAATCGCTCTCTTCATCTGGAATTTGGCAAAAATCAAAATATTGGTCCAACGCAAAAATCCATCCCAACGCGTCACTGCCATCAAATTTGGGCAGGTCGAAATGTACCTTTCGAGTGTGTTGTTGTTGACGGTGATGCGAATCATAATCTGAGCCTGAGTTCGAGCCATATTGATGCTTATCAAGGAGTTGGGCTATTGAATTCTGAATTGCATCAAATTTCAGCTCGGTGGTTTCCGCAATCCATGCACGCTCCGCATTTTGTTCTTCTCTGGACTCTTCCAACATCTGAAATAATCTCTTAATGTCCGCTTCCATCCCCTTCATCCTTGTGTTCTCGGCTATTGACATGGTAATGAAAGCACCAAATGGAAGGGTGATATATATGAAAATAACGTGTATATATTCAATCAGCTAAATATCCAATAAAACAGTTCCAAACTACAATTGTCTTAGTACAGCAGCAGCTAATAAGAGTAAATTGAAATAAACTTTTATAGCTATATGATAATTTGGGGAAGATTAATATCTGCCCGAGAGATTGAGATTAAGATTCAGCACCCATTCATCCAAATCTGCATAATACCAAAAAAGAAGAAGAAGCAGAATATCAGAATTGGAATTTTGGGGAAAAAGAGGAGTAGAGAGCATAACAAAATTTTGTTATGACAGAAGAGAGAGAAATTGTACCACAATGATCACTACCATACAAAATCCCTCTTCCAGCTACTTGTAGTTGTTGGAGAATTGCGTCTTATGATGCAAGTCAAAAAAAATTCAGATTAGGATAAGTGCAAGTGAAACAACAAGAATAAAGGAGTCTGTTATTTTACCAGCTTATGTGGCATAACAGATCTAGTTGTGCGGTTGTTAAAAAAATAATAATAAACATTTTAAATATATAGGTGTTAGTTACCAAGTCTAGTAGTCTGTTTGTAACAGACTTTTTGATTTTATAATTAGTTTTAAACTGTTTTTTAGTTTAGATATGTTTTTAAATTATGGTTTTACATTCTGTTTTTCTTGAAGATGTATAAATATTAGTTTATATTAATAAAAATATATCCTTGCACCCAAATATATCTACAAAGTGGTATCAGATCTCTTAGTTCTTAAGGGCCTGATAGTGTGAGAGATAAAAAAAAATATATATACGAGAGATCAGTGAGACCCGAGTGACGAGTATTAAGATATGGCCGGAAATTTCATGGCAGCTCCACCAGTCTTCTTAGGTGAAAACTTTGAGATATGGTCTGTCAAAATGAAATCTTATCTAGAAGCAAGTGATTTGTGAGATGTTGTAATGTCTGAAATCCAGCTGCTACAAGAAGATCCAATTGTAGCTCAAATCAAAAATTACAATGATGAAGCAATGAGAAGATCGAAGGCCAAGACAAGTATTCACTGTGTTGTTTCTGATATTGTATTCACTAGAGTTATGGCCTGTGAAACAGCTAAAGAAGCATGAGATACTCTCCACGAGACGTTTCAAGGAAATGAAAGAACTCAGCAGATGCAAGTTCTTAATCTCAGAAGAGAATTTGAGATGTTGAGGATGAAAGAGACTGAGACTATCAAAGAATATTTTGATAGACTCTTGATCGTGGTAAACAAAATTCGTTTATTACGTGAAGATTTGCCTGACAGAAGAATTGTAGAAAAAGTGCTAGTGAGCCTCCCTGAAAGGTTTGAAGCAAAGATTTCTTCACTTGAAGATTCTAGAGATCTCACGAAAATCTCATTAATCGAGTTGATGAACTCTCTGTAAACCCAATAGCAGAGAAGAATGTTGAGACAAGAGCCTTCGAATATTAAAGGAGCTTTACTAGCAAAGTCACAGCCGAGTTACAAAACAAAGAAGAAAGGCTGGAAAAATGAGAAGAAAAGTGATGAGGATGACAGTGACGAGAAGGAGAAGTACTCAGTATGTCAATACTGTAAAAAAACTTCTCATCCATATTGGAGATGTTGGTGGAGACCCGATGTGGTGTGTAGATCCTGCAATCAAAAGGGTCATGTAGAGAAGGTATGCAAAAGAAAGCAACAATGATGACAAGAAGGAGAATCATCTTTTTGTGGCGACTTGCTTTGCTAGTGACATCACTAGTGACATCACTAGTGAAACATGGTTGATTGATAGTGGATGCACTCATCACATGACTCATGATAAAGGCATGTTTGTAAAGCTGGACAAAACCCGTTTTTTGAAAGTCAGAATTGGGAATGGAGACTATATTAAGGTCAAAGGCATAGGTGATATTGCCATTGATTTTGACTCAGGTAAAAGAATAATCTTTGATGTTCTATATGTTCCTGAGATTGATCAAAATTTGTTAAGTGTCAGACAACTTTTAGAAAAAAGATTATGCTGTTGTGTTCAAAGATAAAACTTGTGAAGTCTTTGATTCAACTGGCATTAAATTGATGTCAATAAAGATGAAAGGCAAAAGCTTCTCAACAAACATACAAACCGACTTAGCCTATTCCTCTGCGGCTAAAGTTGGGAATTGGGAGAAAACAAAAACAATTGAGAATTCGGAGAAGAAGAAGATTATGGAGATAAAGGAAGCCTCTTTGAAATGGGAGCAGAAGCTGAAAGCTGCCGCTAAAGATAGAAAATTAAAGATTGCAAAGCTTAGAAAAAAATCAGTTTCTAATAATGACAGTGATGATGAGAGTAGGAAGACAAGTAAAAGATCTCATAGGAAGCACATGAAGCATTCTCACTATGACACTGGTGACCATGAGAAAAGGAAAGAAAAAGGTTCCAAACGAAAGAAAAAGGAATGGTCCTTAGAGCCTAGTGATTTTAGTAGAGATGACCTTGAGAGTAGCTTTGAGGAGGATAGAAGAAGAAAGAAGAAGCAAAGCAAAAGGCTGCGAGATCGAGGTTCAAGATCAGATTCCAATTACTGTGATGAAGGTCTGGTTCAGAAAAGAAATCATGGAAAGCATAACAAATGTCATCAAAGATCAGAATCTAGTGAAGATTGGAGTTTGCATCAAAAGAAGCAAGGAAGAGTGTTGGAGAATTGCGTCTTATGATGCAAGTCGGAAAAAATTCAGATTAGGATAAGGGCAAGTGAAACAACAAAAATAAAGGAGCCTGTTATTTTAACAGCTTATGTGACATAACAAATCTAATTGTGCTGTTGTTAAAAAAATAATAATAAACTTTTTAAATATATAGGTATTAGTTACTAAGTCTAATAATATGTTTGTAACAGACTTTTTGATTTTATAATTAATTTTAAACTATTTTTTAATTTAGATATATTTTTAAATTATAATTTAGATGTATAAATATTAGTTTATATTAATAAAAATATATCCTTCTACTCAAATATATCTATAACAGGTATTCTCTCTGTTCCTCCTTCTCTGCCTTTAATTTACCACATCACTTGCCATATCAGCTTGTTTTCCTTTAGCCATATTTTGCCTCTCCATATATAAGAAGTATCTTGTCTCTCCATCAAGTTCTCCTCTATCACCCTTATTAAGAATCCAAAATTTGGAATTTTTGACCCATTTTGACCACATTAATTGCTTGGTTCACAAGAATGTCTCGCAGGGAATCATGTTGTATTGGTAGGTGCTGCAAGAAAATAGCATTCATATCAGGGAGGGCAAAATGCATCTGGAGAATACCTTGATAGGCAAGCATGAACTACTAATTTTTGTAAGAACTAAATTTTTTCTTCACCATGCATTTCTTAACGTTGCCGTTTTCGTCTCTGCTTTACTTTCCGTTGACTGTGAAAGATGCCTCGGACAACCACTGTGGAGTGTTCCGGTTGCCCTCCTCTACGCGCTTTAACATTTTGACGCACGTGGTCTCATCAAAGGTCATACCTTTTTCGAATGCCCTTTTCTAAGTGTGTCAAATTCTTTTTCTTATCTTTCTGGGTTTGGCTTGTGTTCTTAGCTGTGGAAACCCGTGATAAGCAACGGGGAATTCCCCAGGTGGTAGAGAGATGGGGCGACCCTGAATGTACATTGGATGATTCAGGGTCCTTTATCAGTTATCAATTAGAGATATGATGAAATTATAGTATATAATGCAATACAAATTTCACCTTAGAATTAGGTCTCGTGAGATTGAGTTAAACAAGTCAACCTTCTAAGACAGTATATCGGGTTTTGATTACATAGACCGTTTCAGGACATTCAATTCTACTAAAACCAAGTGTAAAGTAAAATAATTTAGAACAAGGTCTTTTCTAGTGGTTTCCCGGAAACATTTCAGAAATTCCTTAGTCCCGTAAATCAATCTATTTTCCTCTTGATCCACCCTTCTCTCAGAGTATACTATACTTCTTGCATCACTAAATAATTTTATGTGAGTTATCATCGTCTCCTTGATAGGTGCTGCTTGAACTTTCATTTAAATACATTCATTCCTAATTTTGTTTTTTGTGTGTCAACTGCCAAATCATCTGTTTACAACATTCTTATTCTAGTTTGACCATAGGAAATGAAACCGAAAAATACAATTCTTATTTTTTTCCCTATCATTTCTGGTATTGCAGTTATTAGCTGTAGCAAGGAAAAACGAGGTAAGCTGTTTAAAGTTCTATACTTCTATTGTTTGTTCTGGATAGGGTTTTATTTTCAGTGTTAGCTATTAAACATTTAGCACTTAAAGCGTCATATTCATTCTACAGATTGAAGTTTTGAGCCCTGTGAATGGAACATTCAGGCCACAATTTCGGATGTCAGTGGTCTAGAATGCTCCGAAGATAATAACATTGTTGGTTTACATTTATTTGGAAAACAAAATTCAGAATTAGCTTCCGGGTATAAATAATTTCTGCTTGACAGTTTAATTTAAATTTGTCTTTTATTCTTGTCTGTAACGTACATTTCAAATTCTGTGCTCAATTTTGTTGAAGTCTTGAAGAACAATGACAAAAGTGAAATTCCTGTATGAATAATTGAATTGCTTTTGCAATGTTTGATGTGATTGTGTAAATATAACAGGGCATATGTTAGACTTCTGTGATTTGTTTAGATTTCTGTGGGTTTAGATGTCACATATAATCCAATAGTTGTTAGAATATTAGGGTTATTAATCTTTTCATTGTGGGTTTTGGAATAGTACTAATGCTTGAAGTTTAAGAGGTGAGCAAGGGGGAGCGGGGAGGAGACTAGTGTAGTAGTGTGAAGACAAATTATATAAGTGAACTTTGAAAAGTTCTTTTTGTCTTTTGGTTTTGCACCTTGGCAAATGCTTTATGAATCCATTCATTTATGTAGTTTGGATACTTTTGGATGATTGCATGATTAGATTATTAGGACAAATACTCAAAGTTTAAGCATTTAGCTTTCTGATCTCTAAATAGAAATGTTTACTCTAGGAAAAATAAGGATGGAACCTAGGAATCAACTGCCCTGCCCTTGTTAGTCAGGAACTTGGTATCTTATATTTGAAGAAAATAAAAAATTGTCCCCTGAATACTGTGGCTAACCTGAATAACTTTGATGGTCTGCTTCTCCCAGTCCACAAAGGCTTCAAGGATCTCACAAATAACTGAGATTCCCCCCTCTTATGAAAGATGACTCGTTTCTTTAACAGACAATTTTCTAACTGTTTACGTAACTAAGTAATGGGTATCTACCGTAACACTGAAGGCACTGGTTAGTTGATCCATTAGTTTTGGGTTTGGATTTCAGGCATTAGAATTCCTTGGGAAGACTTCATTCTTGGCCCTGTACACTTGATAGAGTTGGAGGAGGTGATCCATTCCATATTTTGTCACTTTCTTTGCGCTAATGTCTATATTCTTAACCTGTATCTATTAGTATTTCCATAAATAAAAGTAAATCGTTAGTCTGTATGTAAAATGCACTTGTTTTTCCATGTTTGAAATGCATTAATTGCTTGCATTATGCCCTGATGTTTATACGTGTTATTTTGTGTGGTTGGCTTTGTATTAGCAACTTGATTTTGTGTTTGTGTACTTCCTAAATCATTTGGATGTGGTGATTGTTTAGGTATTGTACTCTACTTACATGCACGACCAAAGGAAATGCTAGCATAAGGTCCACTGAACTTGCTGATTCATCTGCAGGATCTTCCCGTAGTGACTCTCTAAAAACATGGAATGTATGCTCTGGTGGTAACATCTTGTGTTGCAGAGTGGACGGAAATGAGAACTTTGCTTTATTTGGAGGGTGAGTTTATTTTCTATAAGTGTGGTAAATAAACTTAAAAGTTCAGTTGAATACAAATGAGTATTAAACAGTTTGAATAAATTATTCATTCAACTTTGATGATGAAACATTTTGTGAATATAAAAGAGATGAACAAAATACAAGACAAGTCACCAGGCATGGTGAAAAAATGGGAACTGAAAAGATGAAAGGATATTCAAATAATGAATTGTTCTTCTTTGAAGATCAAACATAGGTATTAATTGTTAACTTATCTTCCTCTAGTTTATCTTATACTGGTGCACAATATTTTCAGTGCTTGATTTTACAAATTCTTAACATATGCAACCACCTAAGGATAACCATGGTACATTTACAACTACTTGGTTCACATCTGACACATTTCTTACGAAAGATGGCCGCTGAAAATTTGTTGCTGGCACCAACAGTCATCAGGTAAAATGAATTAGAGGATTTGTCTCAAGTTCTAAAATAAATGATGAAATTTATTTTCTTATATAATAATCTAATAATACATGGATTCATCCTCCTTGATATCCTTGAGAAAGGTGTGTTAGATACTATTGAGAAATATCAATAAGGTGCTCTTAAGATAGAATTACAGAAAAATGGACACGATATTTTGTGTGAAACCTTTTCTTTTTCTGAATCTCATAGCCAAGCACATGAACTTTAAGTCATGTGTGATCTTTCCAATTTTATTAACAAATATAATATGTGTAATACTATGTTAAACAGCAAATTTTCCTTTTTCATGACTTTTAATTCAGAAAGGAATAAATTCTTAGTTTCTGTTATTTTTTTTCCTCCAATTGCCTCATTATAAGTTTTCTCCTTACTCTTTGTTTACAACGTCGGTCTTTTGAATAGGTTCGCCTTCATGACATATCTGTTCAGAGGAGGCCTGTTCTATCATTTGATTTTCGTGAGACACCTATCAAAGCACTGGCCGCGGATATAGATGGCCATTCAGTCTATGTAGGGAATGGGTCTGGTGACATGGCTTCTTTTGATATACGCACAGGTATACCAAAATGGGAAGTCTGTCATATATTTTGGACACTATTTGCTTGATCAAAGTCTTGGTTATTCTTTATATAAAATACATTTTTCTTTTGTACAATGTTATACATTAGTTATTTGTTGCCAACAATACTTGGACCTTATTTCTTAAGAAATGCACCAAACACTTCAAATAGTGGAGTTAGATGCACTTTTATAGCAATTGATATGAACTTCAAATTTGTGATTTCCAAACGTTGGACAGTTAATTCACTGCTCTAACATTTCCTACTTTAGTCCGTAAAACAAAATGCAGCATTGCTTCATGCTTGTATTTACCTTTATTGAAGACGAAATTCAGTGAAATTTTAGTTTAGGTTAAGCATAAGATAATGAGGTATCCATATCATGAACAGTGCTTATATTTTTGCGATTCAGTTTAGCCTTGTGAAGTGTTATTTTATGCCTCGTGCAACCTCTATGCTGGTGAATGTTCGTGCAACCTCTATGCTGGTGAATGTTACTTCTTTAATTAGGTTTCTCTTACATGTTCTCAGAGAAGTGGTCCCTCAAAATGTGATTACTTATGTTAGTATAGCTCAGAAGCTTCATTTTGCCTAGTGGGTAATCTGTTCACATATTTAGACTTCTGGTTGTCAATTGGTGCAACTGCATTAACTTAGCTTCATTTTGTTACGAACTTTGTTTTATTTTGCTTCTGTTGTCTTGGGATAGCACCTATTGTAGAAAAGTGGCAGAAACTTGCCTTGGTGATCTGGGCATCTGTGTAAAAACCTGCTTAATAAGCCATGTTAAGGAGAGTAGACTGATGGAGGGTAGCCTAATTGCTAGAGGCAATATGAGACTGAAAATCTACAGGTTAAATAATTAATAAGGATTTAGAGGTCAATATTTTATCTACAGACATGTTTTATTGCATGGAACTGACCTTAATTACTCAGAAAAGGCTTGCCTGTTATTGTTCTTGTCTTTTTTGTTGACTGTTTTTTAATAAGTGTTATTTTAATTGTTTTAACAAATAACTTTATTGCAGGAAAAATGCTGGGAGTTTTTTCTGGGAAACGCTCTGGAAGCATCAGATCCATAGTCAGCACCTTGAGCTACCTATTATAGCTTCATGTGGTGAGCGCTACTCTGTACTTTCCATTAATGTTACATTTTCTTTTAATTATGAGGAATCTTCTCTGATGCAGTCTTTGGATCCCTAAAATTTGTTCAAATGTTTCTAAAGTTATTTTAGTTTTGTGGAACAAATTTATATCTTATGTTATACTATCTACTTTAGTACGATTGCTCCAGAAGCTTATCCAAAAAGTACAGGGTGTGTAGCTGCTGGATCACCTTTTCTCTGGATGAAAAGTGATTCATTTTCTTGGTCTGACAAAAGTATATTAAGTTTTTGTTATCAATTCAGTTGATCTTTCTTTGTCCATGGCAGCATGCTATATAGTTCTTGTTATTTGGATGTGTATGTCTGGAAACTAAAATAGATTTTTTGATCTGTCCATTATAATTTCTAAATTATTTATTGGAATATAACATGATCCTGTTATGAAAGCTATAAACTAAAGCCCATTAACCTGTTTCAAGATTAAACGTATATATTCTGATAAAGGACTGTTTTGTATTTCTTTTTACTTAATCAGTTCTTTTAAGAGTTGTGAGGGTCAGGGAACAGGATGTTATATTGTGAAGAAACCCAATTTTTTATGACTCTGACATGGAAATCTGTCTACACTATAACTAGGATACTCCGTTGTTAGAATTGTTTGTACTTATTTTCTGCTTATAGTTATAGGTGTCTGTAAGTATGTTGTTTGTTTAAGTAATTCTTTACTCATGTAGTCATAATCATTTATATAATTTCTTATCGGTTGCAGGTTTTCCTGAAGCAACATATTATGCTCGTTCTTTTTGACTCCAAATTTGATGTTAAAGGTTCGTTTTTTTCTTATTTTTCAATAGTGTTAGAAGATCTTCATTGAAAGGAACACAAAAGAAAAGACATTGAAGTTCTTAGTGTCACTGGTTCTTTATGCCTGGAGCAGTCCACTCACTAGTGTCACACCTTACAATTAGTTTGATGAACAGAAAAAACTTGTTGGGTCTGAAATAAACACTGGTTAGGGGTATACAGTGTCAGTATTCTTTGTGATAATAAAATTATCAACTTGATAAGAGAATCCTGCACAATTTGGTAATAGGGACTGAAGTGGATTTATTGTTGAATATTAGAAACAATGACACTGTCTGAAAACTCCCTTACTGTAGCGTATGAAAGAAGCTTAAAATGGAATTTCTAATTAGTAAAGATGCAGTGTTTACATTGACTGGTGGATATCTATTCCTTCCGAAAAATGTTACCAAAAGTCTTGTAATTTTCTTGAATGCCCCATGTCTCTGGATTAGTTTGTGACCTTGTTGTTTCTTAACGTTTGTATGTTTTTTACCATGACGATTTCAGTGATTATGTTCCCTTACTTCTAGTAGATGTGCCTCTAATTTTTTGTAAGCAAATATATCCTCAAGAGTGGATTCCCTACCATGCAAGCGAAAAACTCAACAGATGATGCTTGGCGAGGAAGTTGAAGCGTTACCATTAAAAAGAAAAAAATCTTCCAGAAACAAAGAGCATATTGAAGATGGTAGTAAGAAAGAAAAAAATCTAAACATAGTAAAGTGGGGAAGAAATATGTTAGACCCATAGGAAATGAGAAAAGATGAAAAGTTTATGTTAGGAGAAAATTAAATAAAAAGAGTGATGGGATTGGTCTATTTAAAGACTGATGGGATTAGGAGGAAGAGACTTTTGCAAGGTTGATTGTTAAATGGATATTCCTGTGTGAAAGGAATAGTGTTTTCTTTGTAAATTCTGTGTAAACTACTTCTGGAGAATTGTATATGAATTTTCATTCAGAAATTTTAGTGTTTTTTCATTTTCTTTGCTATTTTCGTAGTATGTAATTCTTTGGTTCTTAACAAAATCCGAAGGAAAGGATGAACGTGAGAAGATTGCATCAAGAAGATGAGGGAAGGAAGTCAACATTGAAGAGAGACAGAAAAAAAAAATAGCTCAATTTCAGGGTTGTGATTTGGATGGACTAAGGTCAATGTGATACAAAAGTTTGAGTATTCTTTTCTTTTGAGCTTTTTGTTACCTTTTCCATATAGTTCATTGTTTAGTCCTGTCAAATTTTTGTAGTTCAAAGTTTCTACTCAATCAATACAAGCCTTGCCTAAAAATTGATGCTTTGATGTGTTTACATGAGCCGATGCATAGCTTTATATGAGTGGTGATACTTGACACCACTGTTATACTCATACACTTATATATATATATATATATATATATATATATATATATATATATATATATATATATATATATATATATATATATAATTTTATTAGTTGTTAATATTTTTTTAACAAAAATGGGTGTGAAGTGAGAAGTATAATGTTAACAACAGTAGTATCAAATTAACTTTTTCCATTTCATATCTCATGAGGCTTTCAATATACAATGGGATGGACAATGGAATTGGTGGTTACTTTGTATATACTATTTTAGTTAATGAGATAAATTTTATGCACACACACTTACACACATATATATATATATATATATATATATTTCAAAATCATCTTGAAGCATTTTTTTTGCCTAGCCTCACATTCTCAATATATAACAATTATTTTGCATACTTTAAATGATTTGAAGTATTGCTTGTAAACTTAAATATTATCACTTTTTTTTGGAATATCATTACAGATAAAATGAACTATTTTATCAGTTCATACTAATGTTTAAATTTATGTGTAACAATAACATTAGCCATCCCATCCCCAGTGATAGCATAATTCGTTTATTTTTTAAGTAAACATCTATTTTCTTTGTATTGTTGATAAATGACATTTATCTTTTGTGATTTAAATAAAATGGTGCTTATCTCTTTTATTTTATTTAAAGTAGTGTATTAACTAAACTTAGATAAACATTATGAAAACTAAAATTAAATCAACTTTTTGTTTACAAATTAAATAGTTTAATTATAGTGAAATTATACTAATCTTTTAAAATTATTCATCGTGTGCAAAAATTATAATAGTTATCGTGTCTTGTACGGATTAGTATTCATGGTAGATTGAATTATTAAAAAAACGACTATTAATAAAGTAGACATTCATTTTTAAGTGTCGCATGACATAAGAAAAAAAAAACAAAACTTCATTTTCTTAGTGTTGAAAACATTCTTTTTACATGAATTAAATTATAACCTGTTAAATCAACCTACACCAAATATATATATATATATATATATATATATATATATATATATATATATATATATATATCTTATATACGATTTAAAAGTGATTAAAAATAAAAAAAATCCTAATATGAAAAATTAAAATTTAACTATGGTAGATATACAAGGTAGTGCCCAAGTTAATTTTTGAAAGTGGCTTGTAATATTTAATGTGAATATATTGATATCAGTAATATGTTTTAATAATTCAAAAATCCATGTACTTTGTTAAATTTGTGAAATCCTTGCACCATACATTTTACAAATTTTTGTAAAATTTGTATCATTTGTGAGACCCTTGGAGTCTCTGGGGACTGGGAGAAGCAAACCTTCAAAGTTATTCAGGTTAGCCACAGTTTTCAGGGGACAATTTCTTGTTTTCTTCAAATATAAATACCAAATTCCTATCACATTTTCTTGCTCTGTTTATAGCAATCTAACAAATTAACTAAACAGTTGTAACAGCAAAGCGTATATCCTTAACTAACAAGGCCTGACTAACAGGGGCAGAATAGTTGATTCCTAGGTACCATCCTTACTTTTCCTAGAGTAAACATTTCTATTCAGAGATCTGAAAGCTAAATGTTTAAACTTTGAGTATTTGTCTGATAATCTAATCATGCAATCATTCAAAAGTATCCAAACTATATAAATGGATTATAAACATCATGCCAATCCTCCTCCTCTTATAAAGGGTTCAGAAAGCATTTGTCAAAGTGCAAAACGAAAAGAAAAAGACAATTGCTTAAAATACTAGAACTATTATTGGAAATGTAAAAGTGACTTTCAAAATTGATATTTCACGATAAATATCGAGGTACAAAAATAACTTCTCGATTTGGTTTTTCAAAAAAAATTTTGGGGTGCAAAAAGTAGTTTTAGAAAATATTTTCCATAATTTAAAAATAACTTTAGAAAAACATTTTCCAAAATACGACTTTCGAAAAACTCATGTGAAATATATTTCGAAAGTCAAATTTACATTCTGGAAAATATTTTCTTGAAATACATTCTGAAAAATATTTTCCAAAATAAATAAATATTTTGAAAAAAATTTGGTTATAAAAATTGTTTCCGAAATTTTTCTGAAAAATGATTTTCGGAAAGTAAAATAAAACCCAAGAAACATCCCTTTTCTGCAAGACAAGTTCTTCCTGCACCCTAATAAAAAAATTCTATACCGCAAATGCCCTTGTATGACAACCGGATGACACTTCTGTCCGGTTGTCATTTGAAAAAAATTGACAACCGGATGGCACCCCAAACCGGTTGTCATTTTTTTTCAAATGACAACCGGATGGAGCTGTCATCCGGTTGTCATATAAGGATAATTACGGTATGAAATTTTTTTATTAGGGTGCAGGAAGAACCTATTAGGGTGCAGGAAGAACTCGTCTTTCTGCAAATACCCATCATCACCCAAAATCCACAACAATAAATACTCCACCCAAAACCACCTGTAGCCCACTCCTAAATCATTATACACATTTAAATCAAAACAATCACCCCTCAACAATTTTCATATAGATATCAAAATCATACATTCAACACTTACCTCTTTATTCCTAAACAACAAATCTACAATGTCAAAATGTCCTACGTCGTGCCACCAAAGTTCAACCTCCTCTACAACACCTCCAACCTACAACACCTTCCACAAGATCGATGATGCCTCCCCTAACACCCTAAGCTCCTTTTGTCTTCATTAAAGAGGATAACCCCTTTTGTCTTCATTAACAAGGATATAAATGTCCATTCACATATTTGATTAGGTAAAGGAAGCAAATGTGGGAGTATAAGAAGCAATTGCCAAAAATAAAAAGAATTTTTAAAAGTTCTCTTATATGATTTTCCTTTGACGAATTCTTCCTGCACCTCCATCGTCTTACATCTTCATAGAATTTTGAATTCCAAAAATACCCTTATTGAAATAAGGAAAAAGAGCATGTGTTTTATCTGAGTACAGTGTAATTTGTAAACCGGATGTCACCCCATCCGGTTTACATTTTAAAAATTTTACAAACTGGATAGCTAGTGGATGGACATTATCCGGTTTGCAATTTTGTAAACCAAACCAGACCACCCACTGGCCATTGGGTTTGCAAATTTTTTTAAAAATATAAACCAGATGGAGTGACATCATTGGATGAAGCACCTAGATCACCTCTATGAGTGAGTGTGTGACTGAGGTTTTAGAATTCCACAAGAAAAATGCAGAGACTCTTTATTTACGTTAATTAAATTAATTTAGTTTTATTTTAATTGAATTTGAAATGAAACCAATTAAGAAGGAAGAGTGAGGTGCAGACAAAGTAAAAGACTCTTCATTTGAAATGGGCAAGAGTAACAAACTCTTCATTTGAAATGTTATTAAAAATTGAGGAGAGGAGTAAATGTGCCACTGTGCAGCAACAGAAGAGACTCTTTATTAATTTTATTTTAATTAACTTAATTTTAATTGGGTGAATTTAGTGGTAATATGCACATTACATTAATTTTGAATAAAATTATATTTGGATATTAATTCAGGAAGGTAAACAGTTTGATACGGATAATATTATTTAAAATATATATATATAATATAATATAAATTGGATGACACCCTTCTGATTTATATAATTTTTCAAAATATTAACCGGATGAGGTGTTATGCGGTTTACATTTTCAAACAAAATGTAATTTTTCACAATAAAAGAGATGGAATGTATTATTGGATTTTTATAATATTAGACTAAGGATATAATAGACTTTTCAAATCTAATATAGAGGTGCACCACAAGATAATAGTCATTCAAGAAGAATTCCTCTTTTCCTTTTCTTCACACTAGTACACTAGTCTCCTCCCCCCTCTTCTTTCTCTCTTCAGAAACTTCGAACATTAGTACTATTCCAAAACCTATAGTAAAAAGATTAATAACCTTAATACTCTAATAACTATTAGATTATATGTGACATCTAAACCCACTGAATTCTAAACAAATCATAGAATATGTTGTATTTACACAATCACGTCAGACATTGCAAAAATATTTCAATTATTCATACAGGAATTGCACTTCTGTCATTGTTATCTAAGACTTCAACAAAATTGAACACAAAATTTGATATGTATTATACGAACAAGAAAAATTATTTATATACCGGAAGCTAGTTTTGAATTTTGTTTTCTAAATAAATGCAAACCAACAATGTTATTCTCTTCGGAGCATTCCTGACCAATAGCATCCGAATTTGTGGATTGAATGTCTCCATTCACAAGACTGAAAACTTCAATATGTAAAATCAATACGAAGGTTTAAATGTTAAAATGTTTAATAGCTAACTTTGAAAATAAAACGTTTTCCATAATAAATAATAGAAATATAAAACTTGAAACAACTTACCTCTTTCAGATTTGTTTAACACTCATTAGATAAGACTCAACTTAATTATGTAGAATCAATATGAAGGTTTAAATGTTAAATGTTTGGTAACTAACATTGAAAATAAAACGTTTTCTAGAACAAACAATAGAAATATAAAACTTAAAATAACTTATTTATATTAGATCTGTCTAACACTCTTTAGATAATTTATGCTAGACGTCCAGTATTATTTTGATGATCAAAAATATTCCAAGTGATTGTTTGGAATATAACAAATATGTTTTATGCATTGAAGATTTTGCAGATTTAGATCTTTAGACGATATCATTGTTTACAAGCATTAGGTGATCCAAGCATTAGACAGTTCATTCCCAAAACTGAACTTCAATCTCTAAAATGATTATGAAGCATTAAGTGTTAAATGTTTAATAGCTAACATTGAAAATAAACCCTTTCCAGAACAAACAATAAAAATATAAAACTTGAAACAATTTACCTCTGTTAGACCATTGGACAGTCTAACACTCATTAGATAGTCCAATCATGCTACGTGTTGTTTTGATGATAATAAACACTTTGCGTAATTATTTGAGATATAAAAAAATTATTTTATACACTGAAGATTTTGATGATTTAGATTATTAGATGATATCACTATTTACAAGCATTAGACAGTTCAGACTCAAAACTTCAATATGTAGAATGATTATGAAGCATTAAGTGCTAAATGTTTAATAGCTAACATTGAAAATAAAATCAAGAACAAACAATAGACATATAAAACTTTAAACAATTTACCTCGTTCTTTTTCTTTGCTATAACTAATAACTGTAATACTAGAAATGATAGGGAGAAAATGAGAATTGTATTTTTCGGTTTCATTTCTTATGGTCAAACTAAAAAGAAATCTCCTAGGAAACAGATAGAAGACCAATGATGTTATATGGTAGTCGGGTAGTGAATGCAGGGCAATTGAGTACCAAAAAAGCAAAGAATAAACATTGTAAGAATGAGAACGCGAAAACAAATAAGTTGGTTGTTGACACACAAAAAAAAAAATTAAGAATGAATGTATTTAAATGAAAGTTCAAGCTACACCTATCAAGGAAAGGATGCTAACTCACCTAAAATTATTTAATGATTCCAAGAGAATTGTAGATTAAGAGAAAAATTTGATATAATTATGAGACTAAGGAATGTCTAGATTGTTTACAATTTAGTGATTTTACTTTTTTACACTTGTTTTAGTAGAATTGAATGTGATCAATGTAATCAAAACCGATATAATGTCTTATTATGTAATTTTAAATTTAACTCAATCATATAAAACCTTCTTTTGAACTTAACTCAATCATATAAAACCTTCTTTTAAAGTGAAATTTACATTCTCTTATATGCTATAATTTGATCATTTTTCTAATAGATAAGAGATATCCAACACACTCTTACATGGATAATTGAGCATATCGAGAGTAACAATAGATATTTGTAGGTAAGTTAGGTCCAATAATCTTTGATAGGTTGGGCTCTAATACTCTTTTAAAAAATTAACTTTTAAAATTAATTCAATCTTTCAAAACCAATTTATATTTATAAAAGAAAAAATTAACTTTAATATGTAATTAATCTTGAAAAGAATCTATTATCCTTTGCTTATTGAAAATATATTTGGCTGAGTTCAAGATGGAGGTGAATTGAACTTTAAAAGATTTTTCCAATTTAAAACACTGAAAACAGTTTAGTGAATAGAAAACCTTTTCTGAATCTCAATGATAAAAGATTTAAGGTGCAGTGGTGAAATAAATCAGTTTCAGGCACGAATAAATCGATTTATTTTGTTGGCAGAGAGCAAATTTCAAACAGCACACACACTAGTTGAATTTTATGCAGCAGAAATGATTCTAAACAATATTATCCAGCAAAGACAGTATGAAGCAAATTAAATCATACAATTTCAAAGTAATATATCACACAAATTCAATCACACCAATTTGCACACAAGATAGAATACAAAGAGAAATACTAATACTCAATTTGCAAATTTATGTAACTGAGATATATCAAAAACAATATCAACCAAGAATGTCAAGTCCAATGCAACTATATCAAACACAACAGTTTAGCAGAGACAATATAAAGATGATCAATACCAAAGATTCACAATCACTTCAATAGTATCACACCAGCACACCAAAGACAGTTTTACAAATCAGTACTGAAATACTTATTTTGGATTTCAAAAATTAAGAAGAATT